>Ga0209535_1000527_pt1 | contig 27353 bp, 36 predicted proteins | sample LinPmetageLP28_FD_184041 | JGI IMG/M metagenome (GOLD analysis project Ga0209535, IMG submission 184041) | Marine viral communities from the Pacific Ocean - LP-28 (SPAdes) (version 2) | ecosystem: Environmental > Aquatic > Marine > Oceanic | place: Pacific Ocean | collected 2009-08-22
CCAAGATTGGATATAGTGATCAAAAGCTTGCAAAGATGATAAAGTTTGAGGATGTTCAGAAGAAAAAGCTTGCAGAAACTGATAAATTTCTGGAAACTATATTCGGAGACCCTACAAAGAAAAAGTCAAGTGCTGCACCCAAGAAGAAAACTCTTTCCCAAATGATTGGATTAAAAAAGCCCAAATACGCAACAAATGATGACTTTAACGAAGAGGATCGGGTAAAATAAGAGTTGCTTCGCAACTCGGGGTTGAGGTTTTTAAAAACCTAGTCTAGCAAAAAGTTTGTTTGAAAGGGTCCCAGGTTATGAGATTGAAGGACTCAATCCACATCAACTGACCATGTCCTTCATTGCTCTTGACACCGAGACTACTGGTATCCCCACCTCCAGGGCCAAGCCAACCTCTAAGAACCTTCACCACTATGACTCTTGCCGTATGGTTTCAATTGCCATAGTGGAGTTTAACAGCCTTGGCAAGGAGGTTGACAGCTGGCACGCAATCATCTATCCTGACAACTTCAAAGTGGACGCAACACACATCCATGGCATTACCCAGGAACAGGCTGAAAAGGAAGGCAAGCACTTCCTAGATGTCTACTACATACTAGTTGGTCTACTGTATATGTGCCCTGATGTTGTTGGTCACAACCTTCAGTTTGACCTCAATGTTATCCAGGCTGAGATGACCCGCCGTGGGCTGGATGATGGTATTATGGATTCAATCAATCCCATCTGTACCCTCAAGCTCTATCGCCAGATTTTCCTGAAGCCAATCAAGTTGGTGGCGCTTTACAAGGGCCTGTTCCAGAAGGACCTCGAGGGTGCTCACGACGCCCTCAATGATGCCAGGGCTGCTGGAGAGGCTTACCCACTCCTGAAGGGTGACCCAAGGGTCTACAAGACTCTCCCTCATAAGAGGGTCACTATCAAGGCAAGTGACGTTGCGGCCTGTATGGGACTCAACAACTACCGCAAGCCTGTTGAGGTGATTGATGACCTTTGGAAGAAGGTTTCTCCAGACACCTTCAAGGGTCAGACCCGTGACGATGCCAACCTCGAAGCCCTGGCACAGTCTGCTGAGGCGCAAGCCACCCTGAAGGTTGCTCTAGCTGAGACTCCTGAGTCTTCTGATGAGGTTCAGACTATCCTCAAGCGTGCTCAGGATCTGGTATCAACTGATGAAAAGCTCTCACCTCGGCAAAAGACCCAGGTCAATGACCATATGCGGAAGATGATATATACTACCCACGGTATCAATTCGGAAGATAAGACGGCAGACCTTGACGAGGCTGAGCTACTGACTGACGACACCTTCTACCGCTGGACCATTGCGGTCATAGAAGGGACTGAGTATCAGGTTGTTGGACGCATCGACCGCTACCAGCAGAAGGAGGACGGGACCAAGGTTCTTGTTGAGATTAAGAACCGGACTAAGGCTCTGTTCAACAAGGTTCGTGATTACGAGTTTGTTCAGGTTCAGAACTATCTCCGTATGATGAACCTTCAGGAGGCTCGTCTGATTGAGCAGTTCAACAACGAGCGCAAGTCCTACGATATCAGGTGGGATCAGGAGTACTGGAAGTCTGAGGTTATTCCCAAGATGGAAAACTTTTGCAAGACGTTCCACCACATGCTAGGGCAGGCTTAGACTGTAGAGAGTATTTGTAACTAAATGGTAAACATAATTGGTGCCGTCTGTAAACTTGGACAGCTAAAAAACGGTGTCCAATCAGCCCCTTTTGTAATCAAAGAATTGATAGGATTTAAATATAATTATCATAATGTTAATATTAAATACAATCTAGATTACTATAAATTATTTAACCGTCACAATGAATTACACAAACCCATAACCATCGGCGGAGACCATTCAATTTCAATGGCAACGGTGGGTTCTTCATTGAAAAAGCATGACAATTTAAAAGTTTTATGGATTGATGCTCACGCTGATATCAATACACCTGAAAGTTCACCGAGTAAAAGTATACACGGGATGTCTGTATCAACACTACTCGGGCAGAGTCATCTCATGCACATCCCCGTTAAGTTGAAAAGGGAAAATTTGAGTTATATTGGACTACGGGACATTGATGATTATGAATACAAAGAGCTGGAAACCATACGTTGGTATTCAAGTAAATGCGTTCATAATCAAGGAGTTGGTAAAATTTTAAAAGAATTAAATTATTCTGAAGATGATAAAATTCATATAAGTTTGGATGTTGACGTGTTGGATCCTAAATATTTTCCAGCCACTGGAACTCCTGTTGCGAATGGTCTCAACCCAGAGCATGTCTACAATATTATTCATATTCTCAAAGAGAATATAGTTTCAATGGATATTGTCGAATATAATCCTGTCATAAATAATAATTATGAATGCAAACGATTCATTTTAAACTGTATTAGGCACACTTTCTAAATTTATTCGTACTTATTTTGTGATGTAGATTGAGCAAAGTTTTGGTAAAAATATCTGTTTGAAATGATGGCAAGTTCAAGTTGCTATGCAACTGACCCGTAAGTGATGCCCCGTATGCCCGGACCAAACTCAATCCCCGAGGATTCTCTCCGATGTGGGTTTGTGCTCAAGTCTGGGGAGCGTTGCAAGTTCAAGCATTCAAATGGAGAGTTCTGTGGAAAGCATGCGTCAAAGACTGACAAGGACTTGGTAATCAAAATGATTGCCAATAAATTTGATGAGCCGACAAAGGATGTTGACTTGGAACAGATGTGCGAAACTCCCACAAGTCGATCAATTGTTCAAGGATTTTTGGACCAAATTGGATCTTCAAAAACAATTGATCAACTTTTGTAAAACTTTTTAAAAACTTTTTTAAAAAAAATAATTGTTTGAAATAATCTAAAGTTATCAAAAGTTTATTAAATTCAAAATGAGTTCTCTTCAGCATCACTCAATTGATGCACTCATCCAATCTGGTTTCAAGTATGATGGGAACAATATGGTCATAGAGAATGTCATCTTTGAAGTTGACCAATTAAAAACCAAAGTTGAAAAAGAGATTGAAGATCTTCAAGAAGATTACAAATTCTTACAAAAAGTTAAAAATAAACAAAGTTACTCGAATGTATCACAAAAGTTTTATGATTTGATTGAGTATATTTCGAAAGAACTTTTTGATGACTTTACATATTCGGAATCCACAACTTCACACGAGGAAGTTGAATGGAAAGAGTATTTTCATTGTGTATATGAACATGTCGTTCCGGATGCTACACAACCACACAATAACCGCATATGGGAAATTCTTCCTGAACCGCCGACTGACCTCAATATGAATTACACTCGATGGCCTCTTATTAATTCAATAAAAAATAATTTTGTCAGGCTCAAAGTTGAAAGCAAAAAATCTCAAAGTTTAAAAGAAGTTCTTCATACTCAAATAAATTTAGGAAAAGAGATGTTTTTTCTGCGAAACGAGATAATCGAAAAGAGTAAAACACTTTCAACATACTATCGGATAATCGAATGGTCTATGTACTGATTGCGTACATACCAGATATCACACCTGTGTGGAACAAAGCGTGCCAAATTGGCCAATTCCTTCCCGCCTCTGTAGACTTCAACCAACATACTCCAATAAACATACCTAATGGAGTGTGTTCAGATTTAGCCTGTAGAAAGTGTAAAACAAAGTTAGTCTTGGCCAATGAAAAATCCATAGTCTGTCTGATCCCCTTAGTAGGATTTCTCCAATAGTTCATACTTACGAGTGAAGTACAAGTATTAACTATTGGCATAAACTTCTTCCTCCTTCTAAAACCCCTAATGGCTGGCAACATAAAGAGACCACTAGTGATTACTAAGGCGACCACCATCTTACATTAAGTCCTGAAATTGTTCTGTGCGATAAATTTTGGTAGTGTAATCACCCTCACGGTCTGTAATTGTCACACTCTCATTCCCGTAGAATTCTGGACATCCAATATCATCCATACAATCCCTACCATTGTGTGTAATTGGCAACGGGAAGATCTGCTCACCGGGTGTTGTTGTGTAATAGAAGAATCTATCACGATGGGATGCGCTCTCCTTACCATAGAGTGGGAGCGTATCTGTACCATTTGAAAGGAGACCCATCTGCTGATACTGCTTTGGGCGCCACTGCTTCAATGGGGGTTGGCGGAATTCTGGTGAACGGTTCTGTGGGGCTGTATCAACACCACTGGTGTTGGGTCCTTCGACCATATAAGGCACGGGAACCTCAATATACACTGGCTCTACAGGTATTCTCAGGAGGACAATAACTGCCAGGATGAGTGGCAAAAATGATGCAACGAGTGGAGCAACCTTCATCTTTATACTACTTTAAGAAACAAATTCAACATAAAGTATGCTTTATACAGCCATAGATGTTGGTTATAAGAACTTGGGGCTTATTCAGGTTGAACTCAATGCAGCCGCTACTGCAGTTGTCAATACAACCTTTATGAAAAAGATTGATATTAGTAGAATCCCTCATAAAACTGTACCGATTTGTAAATGTGGGATCCCTCACACCAATGAGGTTGCTGACCACGTTGCTCACTTTATTCAAGAGTATCAAGATATCCTCCACTCGGCTGATGTCATATTGATGGAGAGGCAACCCCCAGGTGGTCTTACAAACATTGAAGCACTTTTATTTTTCGTTTTCAGGGATAAAATTAAATTAATCTCGCCAAATTCGGTTCATTGTCATTTTGGTTTTGGTCACCTTGACTACGAACAGAGGAAAGAGAGGGTTGTTTCGATCGCGTCAAAGCACATAACACTCCCTGATATTGAGAGGAAGCACGACATTGCCGATGCGTTCTGTATGATACTCTATGAGATTCAGAAAAACCAAATAAAGTTTAAGCGCGCTGAAGAACTAAAAGGTTTGCCATTTGACAACTATCGTCTCGATGCAGACGGTACAGTTCGAGAAGCATCCAGGTCTGTATAATGAAGATTTTGAGTATTTCAATTTTTATGGAATCTACTTCAATGACATCTTACAGGCTGCAAACTTTTTGAAACACATCAAATATGATCCCGAGATACAATACGAAGGGTGGATGGAAAAGGGGATCAAATGCCTCAAAGATGTTGAAACTGGTATCATATATTCAGATGATGGGATCCACTTTCCAGATGAAGAATTTTTAAAAGCATATATTAAACAATATGGTAAAAATTCCAGAAAAGTACCTAAGGGGTCTAACCTTAAGTGAAAGAAAGAAGCGCACCAAACGCATCTTAGAGGGTATAAAGTCAAAAACGAGTAACCCTAGGGCGTATCGCAAATTCCCAACTGACAAGGGCAAGAAGGTGCGCAAGTCAAGCTACACAGCCGCATTTGAGAGGAAGTATGGCGACCAGATAAAGGCTTTGAAGGGTGACAAACTCAGAAAGGTTTCCAAGGTTACAAAGGTTCCCTATGGTACCCTCAAGAAGGTCTACAACCGTGGGTTGGCAGCCTGGAGGACGGGTCACCGCCCAGGTGCGTCTCAGCAGGCGTGGGGGTGGGCTAGAGTCTACAGTTTTGTGATGGGGGGTAAGACTCTTTACACATCAGATGCTGACCTAGCCACAGCGTTAACTAACAAGTGACGATCATTCGCGAGGATTGGGTGGACTATATCCATATAGCGCAACAATCTCAATGCCGCCGCAGGATCGCGGACGGAAATGCCATCATAAACTCTGTCAACGCCATTCAGAAACCCGACGACTGTGTCGTAAGTCATGTGCAACCTAAGTTTATCTTCTCTGTGGCGCTTCTCAACCTCCTTAACCACCGCCCTGCACATAGGGCACGTAGTGTGAGTGGCAAACCACTGTTCACAACAGTCGTCACATAGGCTGTGTTTGCAGGGGAGCATCGTAGCCGGCTTCACTTCGTAGCACACAGGACATTCGCATGTGGTAGGAGGTGGGGTGACCCGGTGAGGTGGCGCAGGAGCACCGTGCTTAGCACACACGTCGTACCCAGGGCGCTTTTTGTAGCAACAAGGCTGTCCGTTGCGCTTGTTGGCTGTACAGATCAATCCTCGCTCACGGAGGGTTTCGACATTAGGGCGAGTCATATTTGTTTGTGGTTTGACCTTACACTTGTCACTTAGGACCATCTTATACATTAAATTCTGGGTCGTATTCCTTAACAAACTTGTTAAACTTGCGAGTCACTTGAAGACCATTTGCTTCACCCTGCCAGAGGACTTCACGTTGGAAATTTTGCTGCCCGTACTTCTTGATAGCCTTGTCCCAAATGAGACCAGTAACGTCCTGAGGCTTGGTACGCCATGTCTTAGCACAGGTGATGAAGGACTTCCCCTGAGGGCCAACAAATCGGATGATTGCCACCATCTTCTATGTATAGGGCGTCCTAAATCTTTAGATGTTACAGTAAAAGTCTATAACCTCTATCATATCAACTATTTTTAAAAGGTCTTTACCCTTGCCGACAACCCCGTGCTTCTCGAGTGCGATTATGTCATTTCCTTTCAGTTTGTGTTGTGTCTCTTTTGCGAGCCGTTCGGAACCAGCCGTATAATAGTTGACATTCTCACCAATATTATACTCAATCTCTGGAAACGTGGTCTTTATATCCCGCAACTCGTTATCCCTTATAAATCTCAGGATGTTTGGGGGGTGACAGTGTACCACATACAATTCATCATCTGTGTCAAAAAGGCTGAGAGAATGTAGCATCACCTCACGTGATGGTTTTTTTCCAATGTCCCACGATAGGATGTCATCTTCGCTGGTCTTTACCAATACCAGTTCTTCGTCTTGTATGGTGTGCTTTCTCACAGAACCAGGTGATATCACAAAACTCCTAGAAGAACTCTTTTTATGTGATATGTTGCCATCATATATGCTGTTAAGTCTCTTTTTGTACAATAAACGCATAGCCTTTGGTATTGTGGTCATTACTTTAAATCAAGAAATAAAAATTTCAGGTTTATACACAAGGTGTTCAACCGTCTCACCATGAACCGTATCTATTGTCGTCAATGTATCAGCCAGTGAACACAGAGCAATTTTAAATTCTGATAGGTCATTCATAACCTCTTCATATATGCAGCGGACAAAATACTGAACCTCTTGGTCAACTTGAGATTTTAGGAATTCCCCAGAATACTCATCAATCACTAAATTTCCAATTGATGACGAGAAACCAAAATTTTCAAACATCTGATAGGCAATCTGTGTAACCTGTTGAAGATCAGCCGAAGCACCAATCGTAATATTACCCACCCCGTAGATGAGCTCCTCGGCAGCCCTCCCACCCAAAGCAATCTTTATTCGATTTCGTAGATCATTTTGAGTTGTCATCGAGCCATCTTCTTTTGGTATAAACTGTGTGAAACCGCCCGCGTCACCTCGCGGAAGGATGGTCACCTTGCCAACCTTCTGTCCACATATTACCCCCATAATAGCGTGTCCGGCTTCGTGATATGCGACGAGTCTCTTTGTGTCTTCATTCATTTTGCGAGACTTTGGCAACCCAATTGTCACTTTTTCATAGGAATTGTCAATGTCTAATCGTGTGATTTCTGTTCGACCATCCCTAGCCGCGTAGATAGCAGCTTCATTCATAATATTCTGAAGGTCCGCACCACTGAACCCAATTGTAAGTCTTGCGATATTTTCCAAAGTCACACCTTCCGCAAGTCTTTTATTTTTTGAATGAACTTTGAGAATCTTCTCACGACCTTCACTATCTGGTAGTCCAACCTCAATTTTTCGGTCAAAACGTCCGGGGCGGAGGATGGCTGTATCTATGACATCGGGGCGATTAGTTGCACCAATAACTATGATTCCCGTATTTTCTTTGAATCCATCCATTTCGGTTAAAATCTGATTGAGTGTTTGCTCACGTTCGTCATTATTATTACCAATCGGTGAAGAGCTGCGAGACTTTGCAATGGCGTCAAGCTCGTCAATGAATACTATACATGGTGCATTCTCGCGAGCAAGTTTGAAAAGGCTGCGAACCCTGGATGCACCGAGTCCTACAAAAAGTTCAATAAATTGTGAGGCACTTGTTGCAATAAAGGGAACTCCAGCTTCACCAGCAATTGATCGAGCCATTAGGGTTTTACCGGTTCCCGGTGGACCTGATAGGAGACAACCCGATGGCACTTTGGCACCAGCTTCAATAAACTTTTCAGGAGTTTTCAAAAAGTCAACAATTTCTCGTACCTCGTTAAGTTCTTGTTCTATCCCAGCAACATCATCAAAACTAGTCTCGATATTCTTAACAATTTCAAGTTCCTTTGTGGTTCCTGGAATGCTTGGTGGGTTTGGACCATTTCTTGACAAAATATAAATGAAACTTACAACAAGGAGAAATGGAAAAACATTTTTGAAAAAATCAATCGGGGGGTTAGCAATCTGGATGTTCACTGCATGTTCGCGTAGTTCATTTAAAAGTGTGTCATTTAGTAAAACGTTCGCTTTATCCGCTTGTCCACCGGAATCAATAAATCGTAATTCGTTTGAACCAGGAAATATTGCAACATCTGTGATGTCCCCATGTTCAACCTTTGTGATAAAGTCGGTGAAAGTTACTGCACTTCGTTTACAAGTTTCCACTCGCCGACGACTAACCTTTCTATTCCAACAACATTTAATGGGTCTATTCAAACTAAAACAATTCATATATAAGAATACTTATATTTTTAGTTACAATAACTGCCGCACACCATATAAAGTTTAGGATACATTAATATTCAGAATGGAACCACTTCGTGTGAAGCGCTTCAATGATGGTGCCATTATACCAGCTCGAGGAACGACGGGCGCCGTGGGGTATGATTTGGCTTGTGTTGAAGATTTCCATATGGATACTCAGTCGCATATTCTTGTTCCTACTGGTGTCGGATTTCAGCTCCCACGTGGGGTGTACGGTCGTATTGCTCCTCGTTCTGGTCTTACTGTGAAGCATGGTATCCATATCGGGGCAGGAGTCATCGACCCAGATTATATGGGTGAGGTCAAGGTTGCAATGTTCAATTTGGGACTTAAAGCTGTATATTTCAAAAAGGGTGATCGGATTGCTCAGTTGATTCTAGAGCGTTGTGAGGTTCCAGATGTTCTAGAGGTTGACATTCTGGTGTCAACATCTCGAGGTGAAGGTGGCTTTGGATCGACTGGTAATTAAAGATATTGTGATGTTATATGATAAATGTACCGAATTTTGCCGATGCGAACACTACGTCGAACCGCTGGAGTTATGTTTGATGAAATTTCTAAATCCGATATTCCCCTTATTCACGGAATTGATAGAGTAATCCACAAAGCTAATGGCATATCTCCGGGACCTATAGGTTCAATCAAACGTCCTTGGTATATGCACACAGGTCAAGATGATAACCTGATGGTTTTGCAAGGAGAACGATTTGTGGATATCTATTGTCCAAAACGCAAAGAAAAAGCATCTTTTGTTATTACACCAGATAGAGTCTATAAAAATGGGAAACTTTATTGCGAACAACCTGCTATGGTCGTCTGGCCTAGTGGGGTTTTCCATAGGATTATAAGCGGATCAGAAGGGAGCATATCAGTAAATTTGGCTACTCGGACAGACAAATTCAATTTAGAAGATAATTTTAATATATATGATTTAGATACTGAAAGTGGAATTTTTAGATTACTTAGAGATGGTAGGTTAGATCAACCGGATATTCTTTACAAGTTCAAGGATGAGAAAACAAAAGCTCTTCTTGAAGAACTTTAAATATTTTGATATATTAAATGCGTCGCGATCCTAATGCTCGCCAGAATGTGACAATGGGTGGGGCTTATCTTGCAGCTGGGGCTGGTTCGGGTGTCATATGCCCTCCTGGTGACAACTCCTTTGTGTGTCAGATAAAGAGACTTGTCGCCACTGTTCAGGGTGTTGTTTTCCTAGTGGGTTTATTATTTTTGATTTATTATTTTTGGGTCAATCGTAAGAATATTTTCTAAATACAAATCTCATTAGCAGACTGACAGCTCTGGGTGTAGTTGCACCAGCTGTAGCCCGCAGAACCAACGCATCCAAACTCGTCACGGTCAGCACCCAGGATAATCTCTGGCATACTGAGTAGGCGAATAGCAGCACCCTGGTAGGCAATTATAGACGCGAAAATGATGAAACGAAGCATATTTACTTTCTATACATATATTAATGTCAAACTTTTATATGTATTCTGGGATAGCTTCCACGGCGTACGCAATGTATGCAGGTCTGTCCCTTGCTGAAGATGCCAAGAAGTATGATATAAAGCACGTAAATAATGTGAGAACGAAGGTCGAATGGAACTTGGGACACTGGTCAGAGGGCTCGCAGAGCTGCAGAAAAGATTAGAAGTTATGGATACAAAAAGGTTTATTATATCGAAAGCATATATAAAAGTTTGAAGCTCTAAATAAAAAATGGCTCTCATCCATTTCCTTCTGGACCGCTCGGGTTCTATGGAGAACTGTCTGGCAGATACTATAGGAGGTTTTAATGCATTTGTTCGCGAACAGGCACCCAAATCTACAATGAGTTTGTATCTTTTCAACAACTCATTTGAGATTGTTTATGAGAATAAGAAGATTAAGGATATTGAAAAGTTGAACATCTCCACATTCCGTCCACGCGGTGGAACCGCCCTATTGGATTCGATTGCTCGGACCATCGAACAGGTTGAACAAAACAATACTCAATGTTGGGCAGATCTTGATGATGTTGGCAATGTTATTGTTATCCTGACTGATGGTGGCGAGAACTCGAGCACGAAGTACACCAAAAAGGAAATTAATGATATGATATCCAACAAACAGGCACAAGGTTGGAAATTTGTATTCTTGGCGGCGAATCAGGATGCCATCAAGAGTGCAAATGATATTGGTATCAGACGCGAGGCTGCTATCGACTTTGATACAGCCAATATGTGCGAGGTTATGAGGTCAGCGTCAAGTGCCGTTAGTCGCTGTGTGACTGGTGAGTCACAAGATATTGTGTTTACACAAGAGGAACGACTCACTTGCTCACAAAATATATAATCATATAATAGATGATAACAATTACTATTATATTACTTATCATAATTCTTGCATTCCATCTTAGAACATCAAAAACACGTGAATTTTCCTGTAAGTTCTATAAAGATGTACAATATAATGATGACCGTTACGTGGACTTAGATGTATCTGTCCCAGAAAAATTTAAAGATTTTTATTTGGGGTTTGGTGACCGTGCCAGTAAAGTTATAGTTGGTAAAGACGAAAGAAAGTTTTACGTTATTGATAAAGAGGGCTATATACATTGTAAGACGGACGATGAAAAGATTTCAAAGTACGTACCAAAGACTTTGAAATGTAAGGGGGTATTCGCCGATACTTTCAAGAAGGAACGTGTTGGCGCATATATGGACTCTGACGGTAGTATTCATATCAATCTAAAGAATGACAAACTCAAGATTGGTGATAATTCTGATAAGATTATTAAGGTTCTTGATGCATATAAGTGCAATAAAGATGGTATAGATAATTGGTTTAAAAAGTACAAAGACTATATCATATCCTGGTTCGCACTCAATAAAGATAGTGTCACAGTATATTATAGGTAGAATGGATCCTCAACCACGCAAGAAGCGCCAGGCGCAGGATAAGAAAAAGTCAAAGGGTCCAAGTGTTTATTCGGGAAAACACGTTCGTCTATCCTTAGTTGCTAAAGGCAACGCCAGCCATACCCTTCTTTATTCTGAGGATGTTGTAGTTTACCGCGTACACCCTGTGAAGTGAATTACCGCCCGTTGGGTTGGTGACGGTCAGCTTGGCTGTGTCAATGCGCGAGAAGTTGAGTGTACCAGTTGGCTGATACTTACCGATACTAAGACAGAATGGCCAGGTGAAGGTTGGCTGCTTGTTAAGTGTGTCATCTGGCAGCGTCTCGCAGTGCATCTCGTGGACCACATTGTGGTGGTAAGTGTTGGAAGTGGTATCAAACAGAGTGGTGCCGTTGATATAGAATGACGAGTTGCGGAAGTTGTACTCCGCAGCCCACGACGAGGCGTCCGTCGCCTGTCCTGACACCAAATGGATCGCCTTTACTGGGTGGTTGAAGTAAGTGAGATCAAAGTCGGTGTCAGTGCTGCTCGCCAGTGTGTGCTGGACCTGCTCAATAAGTATCTCGTGGTCAGTATTCACAAAGAAATCACGCTCGTCGGTGTCTACATACATAAAGTTACCCCATACCTTTGGTGTCGAGCCAGCTGTGAAACCGTTGCGGCACTTGATGCGGATCTCAACCTCGTGATACTGTAGAGCCACGAGTGGCAGTGCCTTTGTCCAGTCCTCACCAAAGAAGAATGGAAGCATAAGATAGTCTGGTGCACCTGAGTAGCCAAGCGAGTTTGACTTGCTTGTGTTTGTAACTCCGGCACACGAGGCTCTTGCCTGGTTATTGCGATAAAGAAGTTCGTGAACACCCTGGACATAAAGCGAATCAAAAGTCACCACCTTCTGTCCACCAATGTAGAGGCTAAACTCGAAAAGTGTAGAATCGTTATCTTCGATTATGCTTCTCTCATTTCTGCTACCAGCTTTATCATTAATACCAGTTGCCTCAATCCAGACGTAGCTGAGGAGGTCACCCTTTGAAGGGATCTTTATAGTCACCTCATTGTTTGCCGCAAAGGTGCCAATGTAGTTAAGTTCCTCTGGGCGCATAGCAAAGTTTGTGTGGCGCTTGTAGTTCTGACGGAAGAACGACACTTGTGGCTCACCTGTAATATAGGCATCCTGAACACCTGTTGAGACGAGATCGACAAGTGCCCCTGACATCTTTTATATAAAACTGATATTAAAAATTACAGGCATTATATACGCAAAAGAATATGGTGTTATTTCAGGCGCTCTCGTGGGAGGCTCGAGATGCCGATGAGGAATATCTCATCAGTATATTTGGTAGAACCGAGGGGGGAAAGTCTGTCTGTGTAACCACTCCATTTAAGCCATATTTCTTTGTAAAGGTCCCACCAAGAACCGGTGACAACTTTCTGTTTCAGAAGATTCAAGATGCGTGCGGTGGTGCTGCTGAGAACTATGAGCTTGTAAAGTCCAAGGATCTTTGGGGATTTCAGAATAATACAGAATTTTCATTCATGAAGTTGAACTTTGCAACTTTTGAGAATATGAAAAAGTGTGACCGCAAGCTTAGCCGTCCTTTGAAAGGTGATACCTATGCTATGAAGGTCTACGAATCAAATGTTGAACCAATGCTCCGGCTGATGCATCGTTCTGGTATCCAATCAACTGGCTGGCTTGAGACTGGTGATAAGTGTGTTCGTTCTCATTTGGCTAATGTTGACATTGACCTATTCTGCAACGACTGGAAAACTCTCAAGTCTGTCTCAAAGGATGGAAATGCCCCATTCATTGTGGCTTCATTTGATATTGAGACCTATAGCTCTACTGGAAAGTTTCCTGAAGCTGATATTGCGGGTGATCAATGCTTTCAAATTGGCTTCACACTCAAGCGCCTGGGCGAGTCTGAGATGTATGACAAGACTTGTCTATGTTACAAGAAAACCGATATCAATCTAGAGGGTTGCAACGTCATCAATTATGATTCGGAACACGACCTTATTATGGGCTTCAAGGAGTACCTTTTCAAGCATGACATTGATATTATGACTGGGTGGAATATATTTGGTTTTGATTTGGAGTACATTTACAAACGTGCAATCATCTGCAAGTGCCCGGATAGCTTCTTCGAACTTGGAAAGTTGAAGAATCAGCGTTGTGATTTTGTCTACAAGAAGTTATCTTCAAGTGCTTTGGGTGACAACCTTATGAAGCTACTCCCGATGACTGGTCGGTATATCTTTGATCTGTTTCACGAGGTGAAACGTGAGAAGAAGCTCGACAGTTACAAGCTCGACTTTGTTGCTGAAACCTATTTAGGTGATCACAAGATTGATATGTCACCGAAAGAGATGTTTGCCCGCTTCCGCGAGGAAGATCCAGTCAAGCTCCGAGAGGTTGCAGAGTATTGTATCAAGGATACGGTCCTACCTCACCGCCTTTTGGACAAGCTCTGTATCCTTCTAAACCTGATTGAGATGGCAAAGGCAACCTGGGTTCCTCTGTCATATCTCTCGGAGCGTGGGCAGCAGATCAAGGTTTTCAGTCAGATGACTCGAAAGGCTCGGGAGCTTCGATATATGATCCCAACCATCCGCTGGGGCAAGATTGTGAGTGATGGCTATGAAGGTGCAACAGTTCTGGATGCTCAGGTTGGCGCCTACTACACCCCAATCACAGCCCTAGATTTTGCTGGTCTGTATCCATCTATTATGATGGCTCACAATTTGTGCTACTCAACTCTTGTTATGGACCCCAAATATGAGAATGTTCCTGGAGTTGAGTATGAGAGCTTCGAGATTGGGGAAAAGACCTACAAGTTTGCTCAAAATGTGGACAGTCTATTACCTTCAGTTCTTAAGGAGCTAAAGGCTTTCCGTAGCCAAGCCAAAAAGGATATGGCAAAGTCTACTGGTGTTATGAAGGATGTCTACAATGGCAAGCAGCTCGCCTACAAGATTTCTATGAACTCAGTCTACGGCTTCACTGGAGCTGGAAAGGGTATGCTCCCTTGTGTTCCTATCGCCTCAACTGTTACGGCGAAGGGTCGTAGTATGATTGAGGAAACTAAGAACTATGTGGAGGCAAACTTTGAGGGTGCCAAGGTGAGGTACGGGGACACGGATTCAGTAATGGTTGAGTTTGATACCACTGGTATGACACCCGAACAAGCCCTAGAGCACAGTTGGAAGCTTGGCGAGCAGGCTGCTGAGCAGTGCACCGCCCTTTTCAAAAAGCCCAATGATCTCGAGCTTGAGAAGGTTTACTATCCGTATTTCCTCTACAGTAAAAAGCGCTACGCCGCCAAACTGTGGACGAAGGGTAAGGATGGTGAAATGAAAATGGATTGTATTGACATCAAGGGACTACAGGTTGTGAGGCGTGATAATACCCCTCACGTCCGCGAGGTTTGCACTGAACTCTTTGATATAATTTTGGAGTCTAATAATCCAGATGCGGCTATTGCTTTGGCGAGGCAGAGGGCTGCTGAACTTGTTGGTGGTGAGGTTCCTATGAATAAATTGATCCTCTCTCAGAAGTTGGCAGACTCTTATAAGAGCGAAAACATGGCACACGTTCAGGTTCGTAACAAGATGCGTGAGCGCGAACCGGGTTCAGAGCCTCAGCCGGGTGACCGCGTGCAGTATGTTCTAACTGATACGGGCAACAATAAGTCCAAGGCGTTTGAAAAGTCCGAAGACCCCGGGTATGCCAGGGATAACAATGTACCTTTGGATTATCAGTATTATCTTGAGAACAAGTTTATGAACCCAGTTTGCGATTTACTGGAGCCATTGGTTAAAAACCCCAAAGAGGAGATCTTCAGTGGTATGCTCCCCAAGAAACGCACACGGAAGGTGAAGGGTGCAACCGCACTCGAAGAAGGTTCAATCGATAAGTTATTTAAGAATTTCAATCAAAATAATACTAAGGATGAGTGAGAAACTCACAGAGTTGTTTGAAGCCGAGGTTGAAAAACGCATCAATGAGAAAATAACAGCATTTGCAAAACAGATTGCAGAGAGTTATAAACTTCCTATCTCCCTGCTACTGCGAGATATACCTGATATCGAACCACATAACAAGTCTGCTGAGATGACGTGTCTTGGTGTGAAAGCCAACGGTCAGAGATGTATGTTCAAGGCGAGGGAGGGTGGATACTGTAATCATCATCAGAATCAGAGAAAGAAGCTCAGCCCTATCAAGGTTTTGAGCAGTTCAAATCTCTGTCACAGTCACAGTGTTCCACCTCTGTATCAGGAAGGTTGTCCAGCTTGTGAATGTCGTCCAAGGATTACCCCCTCTAGTTCTCACTCGAGCCTTGGAACTCCCCAGAAGTCAGTTATAGATTTTAATTTATTAGTAGATAACAGATGAGTCGATCTCAAACTCTTCTCACCTCTGTAAATCAGTTCTATTCGGACAGTAAAAACTCTGAAATCCTCAAAGACATTTTAGACAAAAAAAGTGGTATCTCTTTGAGGAATCTAGAATGGTTCATAACAAATTACTCCAAGAATAAGAATGTGTCATACACAACAAGGGGTGGGAAAATGTTCAGTGTACACTGTGCATACAAATCCAGCCTTGATGGGTACAGCAAGAAGCTTTTTGATCCCTTTTGCAGGTCAAATAAGTTTGAATTTACAATTCCAGGAACGGATGATAATATCATCACTACCGTTGCCCAATTGAATTTCATCAAGTGGTGCATTACCAATAACATCATTGACTATATTAAGAACAATAAGGAACTCTTCAAGTCGAAAATTTAGGGCTCACAAAGCCATTCTCAAATTCTAAAGTCTGATAGCCAGTATAGTACAAATGATATTTGTATATTAATGGTGGCTTTATCAAGGATATGTTGGAAGTTGTTGCGGTTCCATTTTGTACATTTGAGGCTGTTATATAAATATCGTTGTTTATACTCTGGATAGATGGTGTTTGTGTGACAGATAGTTCTGGTTCGTCACTCGTGTAAAATGGTATATCTGAGTTTTGATATATATTGATATTTGATAAACAGTTTGCGGTTGCTGTTACAGATAGGGTTGTCCCACCTTGTGTGGTCTGAATCGTACTTGTAACTGTCGCTATAACATCATTCTGGGTTGTTGTTGTGGTAGATGTTGAGTCCTTACCGGTTTCCAGTAGTGAAGCCAACAAGAATGTCTTGTCAGAATTCAGTTGGTTGAAATCCAAAGCTCCGGTCGGCAACGGATCTTTTGGTTTTAGACTGAATGAGTATGTGTAGACATTCCTTAGAGGTGCAGACAATCCCACTTTAAATGGAACTTGATGTTTGAAATAATTCGCCGTAGAGGTTGAATTTCTAGTATCGCTCTCCATAAACCCAAGATTCTGTGTACCATTGATAAAGAGTTCTGCATCAGACATGATTGGATTCTCAGCTTGGGAAAATATATTAGATGTAGTAGTTGGACCACTATAGTAGTTACCATAATTAAAACGATTTGCAATTTCATTTGGGTTTTTCTCAAATTCATCCCTTCTGAAGAACCAATGCAAAGTCTTTACGGGAATTTTAGGAATCAGATTGTTCTTGGCTTCCACAAAGAATGAATCAATATCAAGTGGACTCTGCCTTCTCATCAGTTCGGTGGTTACAGTCTGTTTGTTATTTATGAGATATGATCTCTCAAGGTGGGTCAGTGTAACTTCCTCTGTCACAATCTCAAACTGAGGTAGTTCCACGTTTTTGCCAGTTGTAAAGAAAGTTGCGTCGTTAAATGTTATATTCAAGAATATTTGTTGTTTGTGGATTGCACACAATGGGAAATATGGTTTGAAAAATTTGTTATTCAAAAGTTTATTATCAAAATCTTGAGTTGAATGCCTTCTCCCAAAAAAGAAGTGCAGCGGTATAAATAATTTTACACCATTAATCGTATCCTGACCAGCCATTGTCCCACTTGGCTGCCCATTGTTATCAAGAAACCTCAGACCTTCTTTCTCTTCTTCAGACATATAAAGCTCGCTATATATCACTGACCAATCTGTGTAAAGTGTCTCCAATTCGTATTCATCAACCCTAAATTCCATAGTCTTTATAAGAGCCTTTCCAACATCTGCACAATATGTGTTATAGTTTGGTTCTATGCCAGTTGGGAGTGTACACTTCAAATACATATTACACAAAAGGTCACCCATATTCTTAGGATTCATCTTGACCTGAATAGTCTCACCAAATGGCCAAGTTGTTGTGGTTGTGGTAGCAGGTTTATTTATATTGGTGGTTCTTTGAAAGATTGTAAAGTTGGAGTGTCTATGTTGATTGAATTCAAAAAAAGAATCCTCGCCGTCAAAATATGTATCTTGACGACCTATGGCATTAAGTGACATTACAGCGGCGCTCCCAGCCATTGTCTACTATTCTAGCAGGTTATTTTCCCACATCTTAATTATCGAGGTTGCCTCGAGGTCCTTCAACTCCTTCTGCTTGGTCACCGAATCCCTAGTCAGCGTCTCTATCGCCTCCTCTGTGTACTGGTACGTCTTGATGTTAAGCAAGTAGTCGTAACTGTTGTCAACCTTGATGAAACCAAGAGAAGCAATCTGTTCCTCAAGGTTACTCTTCTTGCGTTTGAAGATGATAATCTCTTCATTCACAACCTTCTGAACAAATCCAGCCTTGTTTGTTAGGGTGACCACCTCCTGCTCCAGCCTCTTCTTCAGGTACGCCTTGCGCTTCTTGTAGTAGTCGAACCTGATCTCTACAAAGTCCACCAATATCTCCTCCGCCGAGTGGTACTTCTTGATACCCTGCTTAGGGTGGAATAGATGCATATTGCTCACCCTGATAGTCTTTGACAGCTTGAAGTCCTTGATTGGGTCCTTTCCACCGTAACCTTCAATCTCAAAGTCTACAGACTCGGTTGTGGAGTTGTTCTTGTAGCCACTGATAATCTTCTTGTCCACAAGACCATCAAGGTACTCTCTGAAATCCTGAGTCCAGTAACCCGGTGGAAGCTCTGTAACCCTTCGATTGGAATGAACCCCTGTAGCCACCCAAGCATCACCGTTAGCCACAATAGTACCTTTGAACCCCGAGAACCAAGGTGTCATCTTCTTAATTGACTCACCCTTTAGGACTCGCCTTATATTAGCCTTGATATCATCAGGGTTGAATTGCGGGACATTGCTGCTGAAACCAGTGCCAATACCCTCAGTTCCGTTTACAAGAACTAGAGGCATAACTGGCACAAAGTATTCGGGCTCAATTGATTTGCCATCATCAGTTAGATACTTGAGTACAGCGTCGTCAGCCGGATCGAACACCTGACGAGCATAAGGCATCAACCGTGTGAAGATATACCTCGTCTGGCTCGAATCCTTACCACCCAATAGACGGGTTCCAAACTGACCAGAAGGGTACAGTAGATTCATATTGTTTGAACCAACGTAGTCGTGAGCCATTTTGACAATTGTATCAGCCAGCGAAACCTCGCCGTGGTGATAAGCCGTTGCCTCAGATACGTAAGCTGCCAACTGCGCAACCTTCATATCATCCTTCAGGTTCTTCTTGAAACAGGCAAATAGGACCTTACGCTGAGAGGGTTTGAAACCATCACACATATGAGCAATGGAACGCTTGACGTCCGCCAAACTGAAGTCAACTAAATCATTGTGGATGAACTTCGTGACGGTTAGGGAATTGATAGAACCATACTTGATCTCCTCATGACCACTCGAATTCTTAGTCAGCCATAGCTTTCGAGCGTCAGCTTTGGTCTTGTCAAATGCCAGAACCACAGAGTCATCAGTCTCCTCGTCAACTTCAAAGCCGACAGTCAACTTTTCGATACTCTTGAAGTATTCCTTGGCTTCTACAGATGTCGAGGTACCCAGACCCTTATAATACTTGCATTTCCAACCACTCCCTGGTTTGCTCGATCCATCAGCCCTAAACGCTGAGTCTGTAAAAAACCACTTCTGCTGCTTCCCCTTTGTAGCCTTGACAATTGGGGTAACCATACAGATCACAAAACCAATCTCCAATAGACTCGGCCAGAAGTAATGAAATATATTGAGGACCAGACCCTTGATATGACTCCCATCATTGTCAGCATCAGTCATAATCATCAGCTTTCCATAACGAAGCTCATTGACTGATGAATAAACCTTACCCTGCTGAAGCCCCAAAATCTTTTTGAGATTGTTAAACTCTTCATTGTCCATCAACTGTTTGGCACTCGCGTCACGGACATTCTTACACTTGCCACGCAGTGGGAATACGCCATAGCGGTCACGTCCAACAATAGATAGACCAGCAATAGCTAGAGTCTTGGCAGAGTCACCCTCTGTGATAATTAGAGTGGTCTTGGAACTCTTGACAGTCCCAGCCCAATTGGCGTCATCAAGTTTGGGTATGCCAGTAATCTTGGACTTTTTGGCACCGTCAGTCTTTTTGAGTTCCTTTTCCTCGCGAACCTTTGACAGTGCCATAACCTCATCCTGAATCCCAGTCTTGAGGACATTCTTGATGAAGCTCTTGGGCGGCTCAAAGCGACTCCCAAATTCTTGTGCCTTCAGGGTACACTCAGACTTGATCTGACTGCTGAATGTTGGGTTGACCAGCGTTGTCCTCACCAATACAAACAGGGTATTCTTCACCTGTTGAGGGCGGAGCTTGATCTTCTTAGCCAGGTCGTCGATAATACCAGAGGCAATTAGACTGGCAACAGAATCAACGTGAGTTCCACCCTTGGTTGTGCAGATGCCATTCACAAATGAAACCTGTTGAAACCCTGAATCAGAAGGAGCCACACAGACTGACCACCGAGGGTTTGTAACTGTTACTATACCCTCTGTACCAGGGACCAACATCCTCATATACTGTTCAGGAGTTGGAGATTTGATATCAGAGCCCTGGAAGGAAACCTTACAATTGGCGCTCGTACAAAAAGCTGCGTCCCATACACGCTTCTCAATAATCTTGTAGATATCCTCATCCATTTTGGTCATACCAAAACGCTCCCAGTCAGGAACAAAGGTTATAGAAATGCTTGAGGTTGCCGCAGAGTGATTGGAAATCTTAGGCTTGTTGCACTTGGTCATATTGTCTTCCCAAATCTGATGATACTTCTTCTTGTTGACTGGGTCTTTGATGGTCACACTGAACAGCTTCGAATAGACATTTGCCAGCTTGGCACCATAGCCGTTGCGTCCACCAACAACCCGTTCGGTATTGTCATCGTAGTTTGAAGACGTCAACAGGTGACCAAATGTCAGTTCCGGGTTCCAGAGTTGTTCCTCTTGATGGAGATCAACCCCGATACCACCAAGTGGACCATTGTTTTCAACTGTGATAGCACCAGTCTCTTGATCAACAGAAACCTTGATATATTTGACATCTTTTGGGTGAACTGAGTTTCGGTCAATTGCGTTAACCAGAATCTCATCAAAAATCTTTAAAAGTGCCGGAGCATACTTGACTTGCTTCTGGGTAAACTTGTCATCATCAAGAACCCAGTAGCTGTCAGATTGTAAAGCCGTTGGACCTACATATGAGTCAGGTCTAAGAAGAATGTGTTGTAGGTGGGAAACCTTTTTGACCTTCTCAGACATGATGGAGTTTTAATCTATAAATATATGAAACTTTTTTCTTAAGTAGTCTTAAGACATGAATTTCTTTGTGTTCATCCTATCTCTCCTAGTTGGTATAACCTCCTTGACAAGCTCTATAATTGGACTCAGTTTTTATAAGAAGCTCTCAGCAGATGAGCAGAAGGCTGCGGATGAGAGCAGGAGATATCTTTGGGGTATGTTGATATCGTCAATTATCATGACCCTAATAACTCTCACTATCGCCATCAAGAGTACCTAAGAGGTATACATTTAGACCAGGTACCGTTCCTAATTTGGGCATCAGACAATCCTTGATGTCCTTGCGTTTGCGATACCTGTCAAAATCTTCAAACCATTCATAAATCTCTTGCCTTGTTTTTGATCTAAGTCGATCAGGTTTCCTCATCTTGCCAATCTCACGATTTTTGATATAGTCAAGATGATTTCTTGGTGAGAAATAACAAGCAAGGCAGACTCTTCGGCATTTCATATTGCCATAGTACTTTATCATTGAACTATTTCCAAACATACAAAATGGTTTGTGGGTTGCAAAGTTTCTCATATAAAAAAAAGTTTTAAATGTTTCTAAAAATACTTTGACAGTTATAGGATTTTTACATTCATAACAATTATTGGTCCAGTTTATTCGAAGCATGGTGCTATGTATACTCTTATATTAGGTTTCACAGTCTCTATACATATTGGGAAATCTTCTTCAAGATAAATTTTTGTAAAACTTTTTAAATCTTTTAAAAAGTTTGTTTGAATTCTCAAACTTTTTGTAAAAATTTTAATTTTATGAGTGATCGGATATTTATATGTCAACTTGTCACAAGTCAGATTAAATGTTTCATCAACGGTTATATTAACTGTGTCACCCGTGATGGTCCCCCATTCAGTGGGTGGTAGCACACAGCACAATTCTGGTAACCTGGTCTCAAATGATAATATATCACCGGGGGTATACTCATAAGAAATTGAATCAACATCTAAAAACTTTTTCGAAACTTTAAAAAGGTTTGAATTTTTAAAAAGTTTTGGTAAAGTTTCATCAAAGTTTATTGAAATTTCTTCACATTCATCATCGTGCCAAATAACAGGATATACCCATTCAGTAATTGCGGTATTATCATCTGACATATATTGAAACGTACATTCTTGCTTGTTGATGACAACATTAGTGAAAATGTCTGGAGGATCTTTGTACTCAACCAAGAACATTTTCTAACTATTAAGTAATGTGGTTGTATCTTTTAGCTGCTGCTTTACTCTTTTTTGTTTTCATAAGAAGTTCGAATGGAACCTCAAAGTCCAACATCGATAAGTTGGTGCGCCAGTCTGCTCGCTTTGCCACGGCTGCGCAGCAGGATGAGTCACCATTGGTGTCCGTCCTTCACGCCAACTACTCCGCTGGTTATCTATGGGCTCTCAAGGATATAGCCACACCAAAGCAGATTCACAATGCCACTGGTGTGGATATTAAAAAGTTTGAGGAACACATCTCAAATGTTCAAGATATGGTTACTAAAAAGACTCTCAAAAAGTGCCCAGACTTTGCCGGGGATGTTGACCTTTACCTCGCAACTATCGGCGGTGAAGCTATCTCCGTGCTCACCTGAAAGATCAGCGCCTCAAGAGTTTTTCAATTATATTCTGTGCTGGTCCCCTTGGTATACCCCTTCTAGAGAGAACTACGGCACCAGCCTTTGCAGACTGACGCCTAGCTGTTCTCCTGCTTGTTGTGGGGGACGCCTTCTTGATTGACTTCTTGACACTTCTAGATATTGGTTTGACAGTAAGGAGTCTCTGAGTCACTGGACTGAATACAACATTATTTCTAAAATTGCCATTGATCTGAGACAGCTTGTTGTAAAGTTTTTGTTCAGCCATAAATTTTTCAGTTCTTTGTTTTATTTTGAGACGATTTATCTTCTTCTTGGCACTCGCCTTGACATTGTTTGCCAAGTCGGATCTATTGACCTTCTTCTTGACAAATTTTTTTAACGCATTGACGTTTGGCATTTACTATTATTGACTAAATTAATATGATTCCTCATCTGGGTTGACGAAAACAATTGTGAATAATTTGAGCATCTACTATATAAAATGGAAAATCCTCTGATTGTAGAAAACCCAGAGGGTCCAATCTACATAGCTGTCAGTGAGTATAACCCTATAAAGCCATCGAACAGTTGCGTGCAACTGGGAGATAAGGAAACGAAGAATGTTCAGGTTATGATTGGTGATGAACTCAGCAATGTATCCGAGGAACAGCTTGCCCTGATGTTGGTCTATGATCGAGAGGGACAGATTGCTAGGGGTATAACAATGATTGATTTCTGTTTGAATTTATTAAACTTTTGGTTCTATTTACAACCAACTTTTGTAATCTTTACACTTGTTTCATATGTGGGTTACTACGGGGTGAGGAGGTACAATGCCCCGATGGTTATGATATATTTGTTGTATCAGTACTTGCTCACATTTGGTAAGGGTATGATGATCTATATGACAATTGACCATCACGCCGACTCGAAGACAATCTCATTCGTCAGTATTGCAACAGTTGTTCAATTTTGTGTAACCTATTACATTCACAAGTTTTACAACAAAATTAGTGTTTTAAAAAGTCCTGAGTTTAACCGGTTGGATGTGTGAGCATCTTGCTCTCTCAATTTATACAGAGCTGTTCGATGATTTCCTTCCTTTCAGAGTTCCGCTCTATCGCTCCCGAACTCTGCAAGTACGCCAGGGTTTCAGAGGCTTCCGAGAATCTCTTTCTGGCTCGTGCCAGGGCTGCCAAGGCACTCAAGAGTGTTCCCAAGATGACTGAGGCTTTCTCCAAGCTAATAAAGGAGCAGCTCCTGTGTGGCAATGTGAGTCTGGTTATTGAAAACATTCCAGACTATGGCATCCGCAAGAGTAACAACCTCCCAGATCGTATCACGGCTAAGAGCATCCATGATACGATGCGGCAATTCGGTTCGGTCCGTGACGCTGTGGTTTTCAAGAACCACGCCTATGTTTGGTTTGATGAGATTGATGACGCATTCACAACTCATTCACTTATCAACCAGATGAAAATGGGTGACAATATAATCACGACTTGTGTGGTCGCTTAGCCTTCTTCTGGTTTACATTGATTGGATCATAAAAAAGTTTTTTTGAGTTTAGTCCCTTTACCAGAGCCATCGCGGATAGATTAGAGTCTTGCCCTAAAGTTGTATACCTTTCCATATTTTTCCATAAAAAAGTTTATGAAATCAATTATACAATGAACAACTCTGGGATCATCAAAGTTTGTTGATTCGATAGAATTTTTCATATGATATAGCCACCTGTAAGCACCTTTGTAATTCATAATAATTTTAGCATTATCGTGATGTAATTCCAATCTAGCCTCCCCTCCCGGATATCTTTTCCCACCACCCGTGACATCAATCCAAAAATTAGCTTGTTTTTTTACATGGTGTTCAAGTGTTCCAGAATTTTTAAAAGTTTCTCTAAATAATTCATCTTTATTATCAGATAAAACATCTCTGTAAAAGTTTTCAATTATATCTGTAATTTTATCTTCACCTAGGATGCTATAAATTTGCCAAAAGTATAATCTATCTGATTTATTTTCGTGTCCATTCAATGTCAATACTTCTGGAGAAACTTTGATATTATTCAACTTTATGAATTCATCTTGAAGTATTTTTGTTGTGAATCCGTATGACATTAATATATTTTCCAAATAAAAAGTTTGTTTGAATTTATCTCTAGTTATTTAAAAAAATAAAGTTTCAAAACTTGAAGAATGTTAGTTCGTCAGAATGCTGCACCTCCAGGATTTTTTGATGCTATGGCAAAGTATCACCGGGATATGATAAAGCATCAAGATTGTGAAGAGGCATTTATGCAGAGTACAAGTGAACTACCCCAGGAAATTAGGGAAATGATCTGGAGTTTTAATACTCCACCTCAACCTCCAAACTTTTGTTAATTTTAAAAAAAAATATTTTACAAAAAAGTTTGTTTGAAATAATCCTATGTTTAAATAGTGATGTTCAAAAATAAATAAAAATGTTTTCGCTTATTCTCGAAGGAGTCTGTAATGAGATTAATTGGGAACGTATGGTTTCAAATAAAGGCAATACACAAGAGCGTGAACGCTATTATATTGGTGTTGTAACTAATGTTATAACAAGACTTGGTGGCACGTTCAACACAGCGGGTTCTCAGGAGTCTGTTGACATCCAAGATGTTATTTTTCCAGGGATGGAACCCTTTCATATCGAAGGAAAATCCACATCATCTGGTCATTTTATGTTGAATGACACGATGATAAAGTCCAATGTTCATTATATGCTTTTCTATGTAAAGCACAATCTCGTAACACTTGAGTTGGGTGCTGACATAATTAAAAGAACAACTGAGATTGGCACTCACAATATGGTAGAAGGGCGTAAACCAGCGAGTAAAGAAGCTATTATGAAGGCATTTGGGGTGCTTATGGATGAAGCAACCTATTCTGTTCGCTGTGGGGTGATGTCCTTGTTTGATTTTGGACAAATGTGGAAGCAGACTTGGAAATTTGGAAAACTATCGAGTCGTCCTAGACCTAATTGGTCAATTACAGTCCCTCACAAACCCATCGAATCATAGCTGGTGGGACTGCATTCCCAAGCTGAATAATCCGTTCCTTTGTAGTGCCGCATAGCTTGTAATCACTGGGAAATCCCTGAATCTGTTTCAGTTCATCTGGAAACATTGTCCTAACCCAACACCCCTGAGCATTCCGCAATGGCACGAGTAACCTTGGTTGGTGATCATATGTACATATGATTGTCTTGCTAGGTTTCCTGATGTCCACAATCTCGCAATGATAGGCTGACTCCCTTTTCCCAAATGAAAATCCTAGATTTTGTTGGAGTTGGCGCACGATGTACGGATGTGGGTTGGTTCCCTCTTCATTATTTGTCAAGTCTGTCAGGATACATTCTGGTGGTATACTATTAAAAGTATCTTCTGGAACTTGAAGTGCTCCAGTCATATCAAATGAAAGTATATTCTCGAGGTTTGACTGGGTTGAAGCTGGCAACTCTTTGAAAGATGGTGCCTCATCACCCCTTTTACCAAAAATTATCAATCTTTCACGCACTTGCGGAACACCAAATTCAGTGGCTTTACAGACCCTGTGAGTACAAGTATATCCAGCATTCTTGAATTCATTTATTATGACATCAAAAAAGTTGTCACCATCTGGGGTTTTTCTTGATTTTAGACCCTTTACATTTTCTCCGATGATATACTTTGGTTTGATAATCCTCATAGCCCTAGAGAATTGTAGATACATCTGAGACCTTGGGTCGGTGGGATCCTTTTTACCCCCGTGACTAAAACCTTGACAGGGAAATCCGGCAAAGATTACATCAATCTTTCCCTCATATTTCTTGAAATCATCATCAGATATTTTAGTGATATCATTTCCAATGAGAGTACATTCATTAAAGTTGGCGTCGTGAGTGTCACAAAACTTGGGTTTGAGTTCTGAATATGCTGTGACCTCAATATTGGCAAGTTTCATACCAAGTGTGTCGCCACCACATCCAGAGAAGAGCGAAATAGCCTTCATATTTATTTTGATATATATGGATTGTAAACTTTATGTGAGGTTTTCTATAAAAATTTATGTTTGAGCAATGTATCTAAGGCTAAAAAACTTTTAAAAGTTATAAATGCCTCGCGACTTGGAGTATGAGGAAAATAACATTGGTTATGGCGGCATTCAATATACCGTTGAAAATGGTGGGGGTATAAAATGTAATAATTATGAATTATGTAAGGGTCTCTCACCCCCAGATTGTGGCTGGGAACGCCACTGTAATTATCTATGCTTGAATTGTGATATGTTTTTCAATAGTAAAGCTGTATATGGTGAAGGTATTACATTAAAAGAAGGCAAATTAGAATTTTCAGATAATAATTTTGAATGCGTAATTTGTTATGAACCGAATAAACGCTCTGTTACACTTCAAAAATGTAATCATAAAATGTGCATTGAGTGTTTCAAGCGCTGTCATTACGGCGACGATGATTTAGACAATGAACCAGAATTTCCATATCCAGAAATAGAAGATGAATATTACGATGATATTGACACA
>Ga0209535_1000528_pt1 | contig 27343 bp, 48 predicted proteins | sample LinPmetageLP28_FD_184041 | JGI IMG/M metagenome (GOLD analysis project Ga0209535, IMG submission 184041) | Marine viral communities from the Pacific Ocean - LP-28 (SPAdes) (version 2) | ecosystem: Environmental > Aquatic > Marine > Oceanic | place: Pacific Ocean | collected 2009-08-22
CAGTGTTCGGCTATAGTCCTATCTATCTTAATCCAACCCATTGCTGTTTTCTTCTCCTCCGTCTAAGAGATTGTTAATTTCGTTCTTCATCTCTATCTCTCTGATTAGCCTAGAGCAGTTGACAACCGAGCCTAACGCATCGATTAAATCTATCGAAGCTTGACGTATATCTTCATCGTCAAAGTCTTCTGTTCCCGTAGACATAATTGCGGTGGATAGTGCAAGGAATATACCCTGGAGAGGCGTACCCTCTGCGTGTTTGCTACTTCCAATTTGAAACATAGTATTAACTACTAATGTTAGCTTTTCGTTTAATTCTCTTTCTTCCATTTTAATTTACTTTAATCATTATATATATTAGTATTACTGTTGTTAGGTTCATCATAAACCACATCGGAAAGGTGTACTTCTTAATACTTAGCGTGTTACGCCTGTCCTTACGCCTAATTTGGTATCTCTTCATTTTCTTTTGTTTGGTTTAAACTTCAGGAATCCGTTTGCCAAAAACAATTAGGCAGTATCGATTCCAATATTCAGTTCTTATCTTATTCATTCTAATAAGTTTAGCGTCTTTCCCGTGGTGTAAAGCCCTTGCTCCACACCTTCCACGCCATGATTTATACTTCTTCCAAATAACTTCTGAATCTTCTCTACCTTGCATTGAATATAAAGTTTGATTTATTGACAACTTTAACAGAATCCCGTTCAACCTGAAACATTGTCTGGCTTACAACATCATCTGCTGGCATCCAATTAACATCAACATATAAGTACTCTTCTTTGGAAGTTGGACGTATAACTACGCCTTCAATATATTCTCCTTCAAATGTTTTTGCGGAAACCCAATCTCCGTCTTTTAAATTATGATTCATCTTATTTGTTTTCTAAATAATTCCAACACAAATCTTCAAGGTCGTGACCTAACTCCTCAAGTAAGTCGGTAACTTCAATTTCAAAATCTTCGTGTTTAAGTAGCTTGGAGTTAAACTTTCGAGTCTTCCAATACACACCGATATTATCAACTGATGCTGGGCATCCTGGGTCACCGCTACCGTCCGAGTAATATAGTACTGTCGCTTCTTCAGGTTGGTAATCAAATGCAATCATTACCTCTGCTTCTTCGATTGTTGTTTCAAATTCCATATTCATCTTATTTATTTTAGTTTAAATTAACTCGTTAACATATCTCACAAACATAGGGTCTTTTACATCAATAAAGTCATTAGATTTTTTTCTCCAATGTATGACTGTACACCTATCTTTTTCAAAAAACTCTTTAGCTACACGTTCCAAGGTTGATGTCCTACCATACTTTATCTCAGAAGCCTTGTAAATCGCCATCCTTTTTGTAGTGTTCTCAAGTCCACGAACATTGTTCTTCTTTCTATCATACTTAATTTGATTGCACATATTTACCATGTCTGCCTTGATAACATCTGATTTACTTATGTCTATTGGCTCTGGTATGTATATCTGATTAACCTCATAAATTAGTTTTTCAACAATCCTGCTATCAACACCAATCATATCTCTCCACTTAGCAAGTATATCAATCACCGCTTTCTTATCTTCTTTTTTCATTTTATAATTATAATTTTTATTTCATAAATTCAATACGTTTGATCCTAACGGCTTTGTCAACTAAACAATTACCGGAGAGTCCGGATAATTCAGCGTACCTAATTGCTGACAATAACTGATTGATATTGTCGCAAGTATAAATAATCTTTAACACTCTATTAATCATATCTAATTATTTTATTCATTTACCATTGCTCTTCTACCAATCTTTTCACTGCCTTTTCCTCGTAGTTATTTCCACGGCTAGTAACGTAGCCTGATTGATTGAGCCGATTAGCTATGTTTCTAAATGACATCCCTTGGCTCCTTAATTCCTGGGCAAAAGGTCTAGCCACATTCTTATTCTTGTTCTCCATAGACTTAGCTTTGTTGACTTCCACGCTTTTTCTAGTGGCTGCTTTCGTGTCTGGGTTAGGATTACCAAGCCTAGTGATTCGGTTACCATTATTGGAGACGTAATAACCATCCTTACGGATTCTATCCTTAATTGATTTAAGACCATCTCTAGTTCTAGATGCAATCATATCCGCTTCATGCTCCGCAATCGATGCAATAAGGTGTATGGTGAGCTTATTGGCGTGGGGCATATCGCAACAGATAAAGTCCACGCTTGATTCATATAGACTACTCACAAAATTGACGTTCCTGGCTAGTCTATCTATCTTAGCAATTACTAATGTTGCATTGGACTTCTGACAATGCTCAATTGCTTGTTTTAGAATAGGTCTCCTCTTCTTCCCCGTGCCAGACTCAAGTTCAGTATACTCATGCACTAAAGTTCCGTTCCTTACATATCCATCGACCATCCTTTTTTGAGCCTCCAAGCCTAGCCCTGATTCACCTTGTTTCCTAGTCGAAACCCTATAGTATGCTATGTAATTTTTCATAACGATATAACGTCTTCAGGGTATTCAATATACTTCATCACGATATACTCGTAAGGAATGTAATTCATGGTAAAGTAGTCATCACCCTCTCGTATACACCTAGCGATGTCTTTCATGGCAGGTACTTTAGTTACCCAAGACCCTTTCACATCTCCATTCTTTTGATGGTAATAACCTGCTGAACGCTTATCTTTCTTTATCTCCATGATGTTTTTTTAAATGCATCAAGACCAGGGTATCCATCATTCCACTCAAAGGATACTATCTCTTTTCCCTTGTTCTTAATATTTACTTTCCAAAATACAAAGTCCTCAATTGAATGGAAATCCCTGACTCCGTACCTAACGTCATTATTTTCTTTAATAAAGAATGTTGCTCTCCTTTTCATGCCTTTAAATTAGTAAATATTCTTAATGATCCAAGCCTTAATTGATATACTTAATGTAAGTAACAGACCCTTTATCGATAGCAATCCATATGACATCACAAATGATATTACTACGTACAGAAGTACACACATAAGTGCTTTATTGTCAGCATCCATAATTTAAAAGTATGGTTCAACTGTTATTGATACATCAAACATATCGTAGTAAGCACCAATTTCCCCATGAACTACGTTATCCTCGCCAATACAGAACATTGTTCTACCACCATTCATACAATCTTCCCATTCGTTCTCTTCTATGAATAGGTTAACATCTGTCACGCTAGAAAATGCATCGTACCATTTCAAATTCTCAAGTTTATAGATGGCATATTTAACTACTTTAATATCACCAAATTCACCAACCTCTAACGGTATGTATTTCTTGTTCTTATCTCCATAACTCTTGATGTTATGCTTATCTAGAATTGCATCTAATTCTTTTTCGTCCTTCTTTGGAACGGCTATATATACTATTGATTCATATCCCATGCTTTCTTGTTTTTATAAATTAAAAAGATAATGCTTGTTGTTTTGGGTTTATGGTCCATTGGTCAGCCATTGCTTTAGCCATACCTTTGAATGTCTTACTACGCAATGTTCTCCTTTCGGCAGGTGTTTTGGCTGCACATAGTGCTTCGTAATACCATAGTGGTTGGCGTTTCTTCTTGCCCGTTCTACCATCAACCCATTCAAATGATTCTCCTTGATCAACGACATCTGTATGCTCTAGTAGTGGTAGACCTTTTAACCATAGGCAAGTAGTTTTTCTTGCCCGATCACCAAAGTGATATGGTTGTACAATCTGGTCAGGCTTCCTAATGTGAGAACTTATTACAGATACAGGATTCTCAATGGCAATCTTCTCAATTGGCGCATCCATCAACTTCTGCACAAAATCTAGTGCATCTTGTTGGTCCTTACGTCTGTTTGGATACTTGGGATGTGGTCTTCTCTCCTCAATTGGAAGATTCTTATCGTCAGGATGATACAACCATCTCGCCCCGGCTACAGTTAAAAATGTACAAGGTGGATGGGCAATCATCATATCCCAACCCTGGTCGATAACTTCAAAGACATCTTGTTGGTAATGCCATTCGGGATGACCACCACTACAAGGTAGTAGGTCACAACTATATGATTCGTGACCTAAAGCTCGTAATTCTTTTGTGATTGCTTGTGACTCTTCACACGCTACTAATACTCTCATAATTTAGATTTTAAATAGTCAACTAATTCTAGAACTTTTAACGCCATTAGAAATATGGCTAAATTGATAAGACCTTTCATGCTATTTCATTTTTTTGGATAAAATGTTCGGCTAGGTACTGCTTGACGTTTGACTATTTCGTATAGCCAATTCATTTCAGAAATGATTGGATATGGATCCTTGTAATTGTCGATTAACTGCATATCAGTTATCGTTGCCGTGTATGATTTGCCATAGTAACTGATGGTCACTTGGTAATGTCCATGTCCAGAAAGTCTTACTCTGGTTATTCTTTCGTGCTTTGCCATTATTGAATTTTTATAGCGTTATTAATTAAATGTCTGATGCTTTGCAAGTATCTTCGCAATACTCGCTATGGTCGTATATTTCTCTTCGGCAAGTTGGACAAGATCCAGTTGGCTCATCATCATCTACAAACTCAGGTATGTCTACACCAGATTTCAATCCAAACTGAAAATTATTATCGGTTAGCTCCACATTAACTTTGTAATCTCCTGACAAAAGTTGACCTAGTGAGTAACAATCAAAATGCTCATACATCAATTCACAATCATCATTTGAATCATCTGCATTAATTGATGATTGATAATGTTTAATCGCTTTGGCAACAATGTTTAACTGAGCAGATGGTATTGTGACATTTTCAATAACTACATTACTCGCTCTATGCAATAAATCTGCGACCAGATTATGGTCTAGGTTAAACTCACTCACCAACACATCTAGTTGATCAGCATTAATACCAACTGACTTGCATTTGGCGATTGACATTTTGGTAATCGGATTAAATTTTTTCATTTTAATTATTGTTTTTAAATGTTTCTGTAAACCTACAAATTAATTATTGGTTTTTGCAAATTTAATTTCTAAATCCGTCAAAGTAAACTTTGCCAAACTCCAACTTTTCCGTGAATCCACCATTGTATTCCATGATTTCATTGAATGACTGACCTTTACCTTTAGAGGATTTCCAATTGGCATTATATTCCTTTCTAAGTTTATTAATCACATCCTTTTCAGATGCACCAACAACTTCTATCGAATAACTACCAAGATCAGGTAATTGACCCATCCAAACACTATCATTCTTTTTCATTTGATTTTGATTTGTGATCGGATGCCAGGATTAGCCTGGCATCCAATCTTATTTATTTTTAATGAATTAAAATCTTTACGTCTTTTTTCCCTTTGCCAAGTAAACCACTACATAATCCACACGTAGCACAGTTACTTTTATATCCACCTTCTTTCGATGCCGGACATCCAACTGCTTTTGAATCATCTGCCTGATTAGGAGTGATTGCTTGGAATGATCGCCATCCTTCAATATCCGTTACATTATGTCTACTTGCCATAAAATATTTAGAGAATTCCTTTGCCCATTCTTTTTCCCATTGATGAGTATATCCCGTCCAAGATGATGAAAGTTGAGTCATTGCCTTTACCAAGGCAATTGGAATAAGAGATGGCTCACCGTACGTTCCAAATCTTACGTAAGAATTTTCAGCCATCTCTAAGATTTCTCCTGCTTTTTTGCGACTATATGGCGTAAGATCTTCTGATTTTATACTACGTAGCATCGAAAGGAATCCGACATACTGATTGAACTTATGTGTATAGCATCCACCTTTACCACCATTTCCACTAAATGGACAATCCAAGCAGTTACTACCATCCAATGAAAAGAAATTCTTCATACCAAATCCCTTACTAGTTGTGGCTAATTTATATTGTTCCATTGAGAATGTGTACGTCTGTACTAATTCCGATCCATCGCTGATCTTGTCGTTCGATGTCTTTCCTTTTCGAATTACGAACAGATTCTTACCATCTGTCCAAACTACTCTCTTTATTTTCTTGCTCATAACTATAGATTTAAATTTAGTCTTGGTTTATTATTATTGTGGAACGTGACCAGTTTATGATCACGTTCCTAATTTATATTACTAATTAACTGAATTAACATTAACAACTGTAGATGGTGTATAGTCATCCATCTCAGATAGAACTGCGGCAATAATTTCTTCAAACGTATCACCAACTACCACATCTCTACCAACTTCCGCAACATAGTCTCCAATAAACTCTTGTTTGAATTCATCACTAGATTTCATAAATGAACAAATGAATCCATTCTGGTCAATCCAAACATAATCACCAATCTCACAATGATGTACCTGCTGCTCATCAATTGCCATCGCTAAATCTTTAAATCTAGCAATGTTGGAAATAGTAATCTCGTATACACTACCATAAACTGATTTCTCTCTCTTCATCAGTTCATCGATACATTTGTCAATGTGCGGCAACATATCAACTGCGGATAACGAATTGTAAATATTCACGAAATAATAGTCGTACATCAATTCTGCTTGGTCTTCCCACATAGATGATATCTTTGCGATAACGGGATGTAAGCCATTCCAATCATCAATGAACTCAAACTCTTCCCAATTCATAAACTTGGTAATCTTGTGAGATATTTCGTTGATCATCACTCGCTGATCCTTATCTACTTGTTCAGTTATAACTCGATCTATTACTTTGTTCATGTCGAAATTTAAGGTCTTGTTTTCCATTTTCATAAAGATTATAAGGTTATTTTTTGATTACTTATTTGTGTTAAAATTTTTAAACTGTGCTAGATCCCAAGCAGCATTCCAAATTGTACAATCGTCATCTGACGATAGATCAATATCGTTTTGAAACATACGATTCCAAGCCTCATCCATTGCCATATTCGCATCACAAAAATCGTTAGTATGACATACTCCATCATTCTTATCTACTCTAGCATCATTCCTAGCAACAACTAACTCAAGTTCATCATCAGTTAACCATTCGTGTATTACATCGCAGAACTTAACTGCGAGATTGTTTACCATAAAGTTCATTAGTTGGTCTTCGGTGTTTTTTACAGAAATTTTCATTTTGAAATTATTTTTGAGGTTATTGACTACTTAATAAAACGAACTGCTAGAATCCAAATGATTGTAACGATATTGATCATCACTACCAATGGTAATGAGCCATCACTCATCTCTCCGCAAAGGAATAGATAGTTACATAGGATTGAGTACAGAATGTGAAATGTCACGATAAGTAATTTGATTGTTTTTTTCATAACTGTTTTTCTAAAAGTTTCGACAAACCTACAAACATCTAAATGTTATTTCCAAATTATTTTTCAGTTATTTTTTTGAGCTTACGAAATTAGATTTGTAAAAGCCTGGAAATTAAGTAGTTAGGTGTATAAAAAAAATTCATCGATGATACGATAATGACAATGTTCCTAGCGTAAAATGCTCATTCGTATATATATAGACATCAATAGACATAAGCGTATAACGTAGTTACTAATAGATGAATGAAATAGTTTTGGTTAATAGCAGATGTGGGATGTTTTACCATTGCATATGTAATGAGATCATATCACATCAACATCACATTACATCATCACATCATCACATCATCATCTCACATCACATCATCTTCTATTATCATCACATCACATCATCTCTTTACCAATGGCGAAAGGGAAACGAACATTTCGCTAATGCCATATACGTGTATGCAAGCATATATCACGTAATGACTATGCAATGTATCCGTCAACAATAACGGATGTAGTTTAAGTTCAGTTTCAATAACAAAATACACCCCTGGCCACAAGCAGGTGGGGGGTAGTTTGCTGAAATTTTTTTAGCCCGGCTTTTAATATATGACTACCCCCATATACACAACTCCTACCCACACATTTGCCAACCCCGTAAAAAACTTTCTTTAGGCTCATTGTCATTAGTAAAATAATTACTTACTTGCACCTATAAACAAAAACTAAAGCAATGACTGTAGGAGAATTAAAAGAGTTTCTAAAAGATGTTGACAATAACGTCAGTATTGACTTTGCGATGGGAGACACTTCGCAATCTAAGATCCACCACAACTTGAACCCGATATTTACATCTATGGATAATGGCGGTAAGTCAATTGGTATCGGTGTATCTGTAGACATCGACCAGATTATAGAGGACAGAAGGTACGACACTTTAAAATCAGACCTATGAAAGAAGAACACAAGACAGCACTGAAGGCTATGGTCTTCGCCCAGGCGTTTGTAGAGGCACTGGATGACTTTAAGGGTACTAACCACTTCAAGCAGCAGCTAAAGAGGAAGGGCAATATGTTCGGAGCTGAGGTTGAGTATTTTTTAGACTCTACTTATGGTGGGGGCAGTACCGACACTAATATAATCCACCTCATGGAGGAGTGTCAGAACGCTTTAGAGTCTGTAATAGATAACCAGGTAGAGTTAGTAGAATGAATCCATTAATTAAATCTTGGGCTGAGAGGCTTGGAGTCGATGATTGGGATATACGGGCAGAGCGTATCAACCCTATGCAGGTAGAGTATAATGGGGAGGATTACTTTGTGGGTATTGAGAGAGACTTTGACGGCAGGAAGGCTGTCATTTACCACGACATACCATTGGACGAGGAGTCTATAGTCCATGAGTTGCTTCACATAGCCTTCCCACAGGCTGAAGATGAGGACTACGATGAATACGAGGATTTTATTGCTAGAACGACTAAGGATACGATATTTTTACACTACATAAACTAATGATAGCACCGAAAGAACACGTAGAGAGAGTACTGGAGAGATGCTTTGAGGTCTACCCACCGAAGGGTAGGAAGCATCGCAAGTTTTTCAAGAACCTTGTCAAGCAGGGTGGTATGCCTGAGAGTATGGCTAGTATGATTACCAAGATTATTGAGAACCCGAACTGTGTGTACATAGTGAAGGCTGACGGAACCTTGAAGATTCTAAAAGATAAAAATGAAGATATTAAATTTGTATAGTGGAATAGGTGGAAATAGAAAAGGTTTCGGAAATGAACACGAAATTACATCTGTTGAATACAATGAAAGTATAGCAAGTATTTATAAGGATTTATATCCAAATGATAAGGTAATTGTGGCAGATGCACACGAGTATTTGCAAGAAAACTTTAAAGAGTTTGATTTTATTTGGAGTTCTCCCCCTTGCCCAACTCATAGTAGAATGAGATTTAAAGCCTATTGTAACGGAAAAGGTAAGGCATTGTTTCCAGACATGAAACTTTACGAAGAAATACTATTCTTACAACAATATACAAAAAATACGGATATTAAATATGTTGTTGAAAATGTAAAAGGATGGTACAAACCTTTAGTAGAACCGCAATCAATTGGAAGGCATTATTTTTGGTCTAATTTAAAATTGCCAACTATAAAAATTATAAGCAATTCAACTGGAAATAATAAAGGAATGACATTGCAAAAGAAGATGGATGCTAAAGGTGTTAATATTACCGATTGGCACAACTACAAAGGAGATAAAAGAACATTGTTAAATAATTGTGTTGAAGATGAGTTAGGTAGGCATATTCTTAATTGTTACGAATAATTACCTACAACTATTTGCTAAGACATCGTTGTAATAAGATTGTGAGTAACAAAGATGTGAGTTGTAAACCAATCAGTTTACATAACGCACAATAAAGTAAGCATAATGGTTGCTTTTTGTATAGGATATTAAACATTATAAGTGATTTAGTAGATACAAATAGTAATTAAACCAAAACAAAGAAGATGCTAATAGCACTGATAATTTTAATAGTAATAGCGTACCCTCTGTATAGATACAAGAAGGAATACGACAGGAAACAAAGATGACTGAGATTGAAGAGTCATACCACAACGCCTACCAGCTACTGATAGGCACTACAGACTACGATAAGCTTGCGGAGCAGGAGGTGTTCTACCTACCTAAGAACCACGAAGACCCTGAAGTAATACTACGCTACTACGAGTCTGTGGAGGAATATGAGAAGTGCAATGAAATAATTAAATACCATGAAAAATAAGATACTGTCTGCGCTTGGTTTAATGACCATGAGTGAATATGAGAGACTTAGGATATCTTACGAGAAGTCTCTGAGAATAATATCTTCCAAACAAAAAAGGTTAAGGGTTTATGATAGGAGTAGCGATTGATCCGAGTTTGAGTAATACGTGTCTTACGGCTTTTGATATTAGTGACAGGATTATTGTCATTGATTCGGTGACTATAACGACACAGAAGAACCCTAACAAGAAAATTAGAGCAGCTTCAGACCTTATTGAGAGGTGTGTAGACCTTTACAGGGGTTCTAAGCAGTTTATAGACCGTTGGAATCCAAAGATTATATTTGCAGAGACACCTAGCGGTAGTCAGAGTGCGAGTGGAATGAAGAACTACGGTGTAAGTTGTTTTTTGCTTGCGTCATTGCCAGATAGATGCCTGGAAGTAACACCGCACGAGGTTAAGATGGCGAGTGTAGGTAAAAAGAACGCCAGTAAGAAGGAGATGATTGAGTGGGCTTACGAGCAGCACCCAGAGGCTCCTTGGCTTATTAGGAATGACTTTCCATTGATGAAGCAGGAACACATGGCTGATTCGATAGGAGTAATGTATGCAGGAATGCGAACAAAGGAATTTGAATGGTTAAGAAAGATAAGATGAAAAGAAAACAAAGAATGCACTACTATGGCATATTAGCCACGTACAACCCATATGACGATACATGGTACGCATTTCACAATGAAGACCTATCTAAATACCTTTCAGAAAGGGACAGTATGGATTTAGGAAAAGGAGAAGATGCGCTGTCGGCTATGAATGACTATCTGTCTAAGAAGATTACTTCCGCTTTCTCTTAGGTTGTTTCTTCTTACAGCCCTTGCCCCTGGTGTTCTTATCTCCAGGCGTGTCTTTATTAGACCCAAGGTTCTTCTTGGCTGACTTTACCCTTGTTGTAGTCTTGCCGTTTTTAGTAACATGAGCAACGTGTTCATCCTTACGTAGCTTTGGCTTCCCGTTTTTCTTACGTTTAGCGTTCTCATCAGCTCTTGCCTTGTTACGGGCAGCACGTTTATCTATCTCTTTCTTGGAAGATTGAAACTTCTTGTACTCTTTTTTGTAGTTACGCTTTGCCATAAAGCAAAGATACGGTATATTTGGAGAATGGAGAGTAACACGAGCAAGCGCATATTCGAGGACCTTGTATCCTCAGACATCAAAGGAAAAGAGGAGTACGGTGTAACCGTAGATAGAGAAGACTACTCTAAGGGAGAATGGCTTCAACACGCATACGAAGAAGTTCTTGATACAGCTAAGTATCTAAAGAGGGCTTTGGATACGTCAGGAACAACATCCCCCGTTAAGGCTGCGGTAGATATTATGCTAGAGCTTGACGCTGGGCTTAATACCGAGATAGGCACAGAGACTACCCCTGCCGAGAGGATGGCATTCAAGAAAGTGTCTGTTCTGATACTTGAGAGATGCAAGCGCATAGACCCTGAGAGGTTCGCTATTCCCAGCCAGTTTCAAGAATAGTAAGAAGCATAACGAGCCTGTCGTAGTACGGCATATATGCAGCGTTCCCTGTATTAGCCTCAAGTATCTTAACGTGAGAGTTAATCATGTTGCCTACGTTTTGCACTTTAGCCTCCTTGCTCAATTGAACCTCCTGTTCATAATTTATGAACGGTAGTAGTCTTTTCTTTAATTCTTTAAAGTTCTTCGGCTTATCCATTGTATGTAAATATCATTTTATCTCTGAATCCTCTTCTTGTGTTTACAAACTTAGGCAGTGAGCATACGAGCTTGTAGTTTAGCTTAGTTAGTAGTTGTATGATAGGTTCGTTGTCACTAACGACCTCTGCGTACACATTAAGCCAACCATGCTCTAGTAGGAAGTGGCTCATTAGCATATGCCCTATCCCCTCTCTTTTACGGGATGGGTTCACACACATAGACACCTCCATGTTCTGTAGATTGCTAAACATAGTCCCTTGGAAGCCCATAACGACACCAACTATCTCTCCTCCGTCTACAGCTACGTAAACGTGGCAGCTAGGTAACATAACCGTCTTGGATATTGCCCCGTGAGCATCTACAGCGTCTATCATCATCATACCTGAATCTTCAGCGCATACTTGAACCAAGACCTCTATCCCATACCCTTCGGTTACTTTTGCTTTTCTTATATCCATATCATAAGTATTTGGTTGCTAATTTAGGAATAGTTTTTACATTGCAGGCGTATTTGATAAAACTATATCAAAACACTAACTTTATAATTATGAAAAAAGAAGGAGCAGTAAGAAACGAGGAGATAAGAGAGTTAAGGCAAAACGCTATAGATGTCTCTAAGAAAAGCTCCCCAAACCTTAACGATTTGCAGCGTGTTGTAATCGACAGGAACACGACTATCTACATTAAGGACGGTGAAGACCCGGTAGAGGCAAGGGAAAAGTTTATAGCCAAGATGCAGGGGAGGAAATATAGCATACACTACAAAAACTACGATGTAGGCGATGACTGATGAATTGAAGATGTCCTTATTGAACGAACTTATGTTTGGATTAGATGTCTGTAATCACGAGCATCACGAGGAGATAATGTTCCTGCACGACTTTGGATTTGTAAAGGTCTACGATGAGGACTTACAGTTTACAGCTACTACGGAGGAGGGAGTATTGGAATTAAAAAGGCTAATAAAACTTTATTTTGTATTCTTAAATTGAATGTCTAAATTTGTTGAAAGTATTCATCGCTTTTGTTTTTGTTGTTTATCATGTTTAGAAGCCCTAGCTATCCGCTGGGGCTTTTTTTTATATTTACATTATGATACCTAGAAAGAAAAAAACGTGCAAGGAGTGTAGTCAAGAGGAGTACATATTCAGCAAAGGAAGATGTAAGAGGTGCGCTTCTAAGTCATACAAGAAGCCTGGACCGTCTAAGAACGTAAAGGAGAAGATAGACCTTGACACAGCCTTCTACAAGGAGATATGGTCAGAAAAAGCACACTACTGCGAGGAGTGCGACAAGGATTTAGGTAGTAAGTGGGAGAGATATATGTTTTCTCACATTTTATCTAAGGGTTCACAACCAAAACTTAGACACAATAAAGATAACGTCAATATTCTGTGCCTGGAGTGCCATCAGAGGTGGGAGTTTGGTGATAAAAAATCTATGAAGATATACCCTGCTAACGAAAAAATGATACAGCTTCTAAAGCTAAGTATTTCTTAATCAACTTATTTTCAGTAACTTAGCGTTTAAAGAACACAGAAATGGATAAGAAATTATGGAATGTGGTTTATTTTAACCGTCCTGACGTACATAAAACCCTTGTTTGGAGCGATGGTAAGCGTTACTTTGATGGATTCTTAGGTTCAGACAATTCAGTGTACAGAAAAACATCAGGAACTCCAGTAGAGGAGCCTAACGCTGTATATTGGACGGAAAAACCTTTTAATGCTTCAGACGATCAAGAATAAATCTTCAGTCCAGCACTTCGGTTTATAGTCGCTTTCAAACTCCCCAAGGACAAATCCTCTGGAGAGCCAAAACTCTTTTCCTTCTTCGTCAGGGTCTTCGCAGAGAAATATCTCAATATCCTCTCTCTCTTCGTGAGTCTTCAGGATAAAGATAGTCCCTGGAGTCATCCACATGAAACTTTTTTGTAATATTGCAGTCATGGAGACAAATATAGCACAAGCTTTCATAGAAGCAATAGATTATTCGCACGTAAAACACATTATTAGGTCAAATAAGAGCATAAAAGCCTATTGGGGTGGCGTAACACCGTCTATAGCAGACTTAAAGCGTGTAATAAAGAATATGTGGGCAAGAGTGTCCAAGCACGAATCAGCCGAAGACTGCGTGAATGGAATCGTAATGATAAAAGACGGAAAGAAAGTTAGGATTGATTTTCTTTATCTTTCTTATTCTTCACAAATGGAAGAATCTTCACAGCATAGTGAGGAAGGGTGTTCGCAAGATTCTGAGCGTGAGATAAAATCTTCTTAGATTCCTCCGTTACATCGTATTTGATTACGATCTTCTTTTTTTTTGAGTTGACTTTGATTTCCATGATTAAAAATAATAAATTATAAATCCATCTTAACATTTAACGCTGTGTGACCACCGATTACAACACCGCAAGCAATAGCCTCCTTCTTTCCACCTTGCATATACCCCATAGCGTAACTTTTAGAGTCTATCCCACAACCTACCTGCATAGCAAACAATGCAGCGAACTTACCAAAGAACCACTCCACATACATTTGAGTATGGAAGTGACCTGACACCGTTGAAACCATATCTCGTTTTGTGGCTGTCCTTGCGTTGCTACTCTTATCTCCGTGGATGTATCTAACGTCATCAAAATATACTTCAGTAACAAAATTCCACTTTGGAGTCTCTAACACCTCACTAAACTCTTTAATCCATTTGCTTGGTATGTTTGAGGTCTGCGCTTTACGTATTATTATTCTGTCGTGGTTACCCAGCGTGACATCAGCGTTCGGAAACGCCTTGTACCATTTACTAACCTTTTTAATCGCTAAGTCAAGCTCTGCCTTACCGCCCATTCCGTCCGAATCAGTCTCGTGATAGCTTGAATAGTGATTATCTATAATATCACCAATAAAAACCACCTTGTTGCAGTTGTACTTTGCGTATGTTTCTTTACAGAATCGAAGATATCCTTTGAGGCAGAACGGCTCGTGCAGGTCTCCTATAACCAACACCCTGTTCTCATCCTTGGTAATATTCTCAAACGCTGCTAATCTGTTCCCTTTTAATCTTGGTCTTTGTTCCATTCCGCTAATATAAACATTTTAAAAAAAACAAAGGGGCAGTACCCGAAAGCACTACCCCAAGGAAGGAGAAAGGAACACAACAAAGATAATAAAAATAACAACGTAAAAATTACGCTATCTTTTTGAATATGCAGACTGACTTGGGAACTCTATAGAATTTATCCATCCCCATCCTGTCTGATGTGTTTACGTTTACGTTTTCTATGTACTCATCTTTAAATATCCAGCTTGAGTGTGCTATTATTGCATAACCCGTGCTTGGACACAGTATAACATACCAAAAGGGGGTGTCTTTCCATTTTGCCTTTCTCGCTAAAAAGGAAACCGTATCAAATCGAAATGACTGCCTACTCGTGAAGCTTATATTAGATTTCACCTCTGCCTCAAACAGCAAAGTCTTCCCCTCCTTCTCCGCCTCTATGTCCACCCAATAGTCCTCTTCTTTGTCGACTATAGAGTATCCTTTTTTCTCAAGCCATTTACTAACAGCCTCTACAGCTATAGCGTTATTCTTATCGTATGAAGACTTAACGAAGTCGGATGGTTTTTTATTCATTTGGCTAACTTATAAAATACTTATGTTAAATCAAATACCTATTTTTGTAACAAAGAGCAATATTAATGACCAAAGGGAAGGGTCCTGAAATAATCATAAACGGCAAACCAAAGCCACCAAAGTTTGTTTACGAAGGCAAGCCTAAGGGTATGTCGAAGGCTGAAGAAGCCAAGTGGTGGCTGCAAGAGCAGGAAAGATGGGTGGAAGGACACGCAGGTCTAAAGGGGCTTCATTACTTCTACCTAACTCAAGTTAAGATTAAGCAGCCGAGAGGTAGCCTTATTCTACCATGGTGGAGAGAGGTAGACGAGTTTGTTATTGACGAATACTACGAGGCTACAAGGCTTGGGCTAGACATCTGCATATACAAGAGAAGGGGTATAGGTCTTTCGGCTCTCTTTGGTGCTGGAGTTCCGCTTTGGAAGGCTATGACCGAGCCAGGTTCGACATCACTCCTAACGTCTAACAATAGAAGCAAGACAGAGAAGCTATTCAACGAAAAGCTTGCTGTAGCATACGCAGGTCTTGATGAATGGATAAGACCAGAGAAAAAGTCCCAGAGACTTACCGGTTATATGACCATAGACATAAAGGACAACACAGGTCTTACATCTGGCAATAACTCAAACATTCTTGCAAGGCAGACATCTGACAGTAGAAAAGATGCGGCTAACTTTGAATCTGAGAGAGCAAACCACGCATTTATTGATGAGCTGTTCTTACACGATTACGCATCAGAGGTACGTCAGTCAATACAAGCCTGTCTTCAGGATGACTTTGAAAAGATAGCACCCGTTGTGTTCGGTGGGTCTGCTGGTATTGTCTCTGACGATGGTATCAAAGAGGCTGAGTTGATGTGGAAGAATGCATCAGAGATGAATGTCAGGACTGTGTTTATACCTGGAACAAGAGGCGTTAGTCGTGCGCCAGAGTACGATGAAAACGGAAAACAAACAGGTAGGCTTTACAACTTCTGTCCGAACGGATGGGACGATAAAGAGGGAGCCGCTGAATGGATTTCCAAGCGTAGAGAGTACCTTGATAATTCAGATGACAAGAGGGACTTAATTGGGTTTATAAAATCATACCCAACCGAAATCAACGACATCTTTGAGATGAATAATGTTGGTATCATTCCCGAAGACATACTGCCAAAGATAAACGCACAGAAGAAAAGAATAATAGCCAATCCAAGACCCGTAAACACGTACACTTTAACAGAGCAAGGCGGAAGGGTTATAGCTGTAGCCAATCCCAAGGGTATGTTTACTATACTTGAGCATCCAGTTCAAGGAGAAGAGTACAGGGCTGGGACTGACCCTATACCTATGGTAGACACAGACGGCATGGACACTAAGAAGGCGTTAAAAACAGGTAAGCGTTCTGTTCATTCCACGATAGTCAAACGCCCAAGCACACAAGAATACGTTGCCTACTATCAGCGAAGAACCAACGACCCTATTACCATATACCAAGAGACTATGATGCTACAGCGTTACTACAACGACTGTAAGAATATGATTGAGCGTAACGAGGGAAGGGTTCTTATCGACCAGTATAGGCAGGGGGGTGCGTGGGCTTACCTTGCGAGTCAGCCTATTATAACGGGTGCTAAGTCATTTGACAGAAAGGCTGCAAAAGGCTTCCACAAGGACAGGTGGAATAGGGATACTATATATAATTTCTTCTTTGAGTATCTAAGAACTCACTCAGATAAGATATGGATGCTTGAGATAATAAATCAGCTTCCTGACTTCCACGTAAATAACACCGACCTTTTGGATGCACTTGTGTCTTGCGAACTGTACGATAGGGATGAGTATAAGAAATCCAACAAGAAAGTATCAGTAAAATACAAAGAGGTAAGCTACATAACTACCGATGAATCAGGTCGTAGGGTGACAAAGTGGCAAAAAATACCGATATTTGAAAACGGTGGAGAATTACCCGATAGAAATAGCGTAAATACATGGAACACAAGAACGCCAAGGGAAGAAGTGTGAGGTGGATTGGTAGGGATGGTAACGACAAGACAGGTGAGTTCCTTGCGATTGGTTATAGAGGAGATATAAATAACGGATTAAACACTTACGCAATAGTAATAAGACACATTGATGGAAGAGTATTTGAACTTCCTTTAGCCGCTTTAAAATTCATAACAGATGATACTGGACAACAGTCATAGCAACGAGATAGTTTACGATAGACCCGATAGCTATTTTGACAAGAAAAAAATAGAAGAAAAGTACGGCTCTATTGAGAACTGGTACGCTCAAAATGTAAGGTTTATATCTACAAACTACAATATAGCATCAAACGTAGACGAGGTAAAGAACGAGGGCAAGAGAAGCGTGAAAAGATGGGCTGAGTCATCTCCAGTTGACCAGATTATTAACAACTACCGATACTTCATGGGTACGCAGGAGAACTTTAACTTCGCATACCTAACAGAGGACGATAAGGGTGGCGAACTACCTGCTCCATACGTAAAGGGCGAGCAGATATACGAACTTGTAGAGTATATGCGTGGAGGCATAAGAAAGGTACTTAACTCTACCAAGGTAGCGATAGAAAGCCTAGAGCCTTCCAAAATCTCCAAGAAGATGGAGAGAGTCCAGATGATTAAACTCAAGAAGAATCTTGCTGAGTTTTTCAACAATGCTCAAGAGAAGTATGGTATGGGCTTCTTTCCGGAGGGTATCGGTAATGATATCGATATGGACGAGGCTGTAGAGAATGTTATGAAGTCCCCTATCGATGACATGGAGGAGTACGGGCTTGACCTTCTGAATGACATAGTTAATAGAAATAGGCTGAAAGACCAGATGATGAGAGCCTTTACTGACTGCGCTGTAGGAAGATACTGCGGAGTGTATGTAGACGAGATGCATGGAAGACCTTACACAGAGGTTATCCCACCTTACAATCTTATCGTTGACTTTAGTAACGACTCAGACTACAATGAAAAGGCTGAGTTCGTGGGTTGGGTATCGTTTATGACACCCGAAGAGATTTACTACCGATACGACCTTGACGATGAGGAAAGAGAGTTGGTGAAGGATTTATCCATTACTTCACCTGGTGCTGGATTTGAACTACTTAATCACTACAACAGTTCAAGTGGTTCTGATATTGGTTTTAATTGGTGGGGAGGACCTGACGGAAGAAACTACAGGCAGGTTGCTGTCGTTACGGGATTTTGGATTACAGAGGTTTCAGATGACAAGAAAGTTAAAAAGGGCAAGAAAGGTGGTAAGGATGTAACTCCAATCCACGGGAATGACTCAGAGCGTTACAGTTACCTAAGAATAGACAGAGCCACAGTCATAGGCAATGCTATTATTACGGATTACGGTCAGGACTACAACGTAGTGTATGACTCTATGAACCCAAGCAGACCAATGCTACCTGTCCGTACATTTATCCCTAATATGATGATGGGGATGAATCGCTCTGTCGTTGACAGGATGAAAAAGCTACAGGACGATATAGACGCATACGAGTACAAGATACGTCAGAACATCGGTAAAGACCTTGGTAAGGTCTACCTTATTAACGGACATAAACTTGGAGAGGGAGATACTGTACGGGAACTTGTAGCCAACTTAAAGAAGTACGGTATGCACGTTACAGATGGTTCTGATGGAGAAGACCCTAACGTACTTGACGGACAGAGAATGGTTGAGACTGTCGATATGACGCTTGACCAAAACGTAATTCGTTACACACAGTTGATTCAGGAGAAGGAGCGAATGATGAAAGAGATTATCAACGCATCAAAGGTTTCTATGGGGCAGTTGACAAGCTATGTAGGTTACGGATCTCAACAGCAGTCTATCAGTCAGAACCAATTAGGCATGGCAACATACTACGATGGCTTTATGACTTACTACACGTATCTATTGCAGTATATACTTAACAAGGCTAAGATTATGTTGATGGATATGGACGGTGAGGAGGCTGCTGAAGTAATGCTGTCCGAGGATGCTATTAAGTTCTTTAAAAATACGACAGAGTTTCAGTTGGAGGACATGATGGTCAAAGTTGACGTTGAGGACGTTATCGATGAGCAGTCAAGACAGAGACTACTTACTGTTGCACAGGCTATGGCTCAGAACGCAGACAAGACAGGCTTCGATTGGGATGACTACATCGAACTTGAGACTGCACGTACATATACTGAGCTGAAGGATAAGATGACTATGAAAATCAAGAAGCGCAAGATGCAGCAACAACAGCAGCAGCAGATGGCTATGATGCAGCAGCAGGCGGAGGCTGAGAAGCAACGACAGTTCGCTATGCAACAGCAGCAGATGGCAGAGGGCGGCAGGAACGCAAGAGAAGAGGCTAGTCTACGCCAGAGAGCGATGCAGCCTGCTATTGACCAAGAGGCTCAAATTGCAGGGGAACAGCAGCGTCAACAGCAAGGAATGGACGGTCAGGGTGCATAGTGTTGTAAATCAATAAATTATATATAACTTTGTAAAATGGAAGAAACGAACGAAGATGTTGTCTTAGATGACAACAACGTGAACACTGAAGAAGAAAAGGATCAGGGTTCTTTGAATTATGATGTAGACGTATCTCTTGAGCAAGATGAGGAGCAATCCATCATCTCAAAGCTCATGGAGGACAATCCAGGCAAGGAAGAGGACGAACTCTCCGAGCAGATTGAGGAAATGAAGTCAAAGACGCTTGAGGGTAAAAAATCTCAGGCAATTGAAGACTTGAAAAGAATCGATTCTGTGAAAGAGCGTGAGGGTAACTCCGAACTTTCCGATGAAGACGCTTGGGATATTGTACTGCAAGAGAACGAAGATTCTAAGCAAGAGTCAATCTTGAAAGACCCTTTCTCTTTTAACAATGAGTCTAACAAAGAAGAACCTACAGTTACTGAGAGCCAAAAGCTTCAAGAGATGGAGCAGAAGGTTTCACAGGCAGAGGCTGTATTGAGCGACCCTCTTATCGATGGGTACTTAAAGTTTAAGCAGTCTGGTAACGGTAACTTCCGAGAGTACTTAAAGTCTTTTGAGTTAGACAAGGACTATGATGCCATGTCTGACAAGAAGGTGTACGAGATGGGTATTAAAAATCTTGACCTAACAGAGGAAGAAATTGAGTATGAGATGGATAGGTTCGATGACCTTTCTCCTGTTCAGAAAAAAATTGAAACTCGTAAGATGCGAGCAGAGATGAAATCTGAGCAAGAGTCAAGAATCAAGAATGTTGCATTTGAGGCTAACGAACAGTCTGTCGAACAACAAAAGAGAATGCAACAGATACAGAAACAGAATCACGAGCAATTTGTGGGACTTACTAATTCGATGAAGGGTAAGGGTTATTACGGTTTAAATCTTACCGAAGACATGACCAAAGCTATTCACGACCACGTAGTCTCAGGAAAAATAGGTTTCGTCAACCAAGACGGTACTGTGAATGTCAATAAGATGTTTGACTTCGCTGCGTGGGACTTATACAAGAAGGATGTCCTTCAGAATAAAGTTCACCAAGGCAAGGTTAAAGGTCAAAAGGCAGAGTTTATCAAAAGGGCTGCACCGAAAAGAACGGGTTTAAAAACCACAAAAGTAGGAGGCAAATCTAATGATCACAACGCATACCTAAAGGCAAGAGGCGATGCCGCAGGCAGGAGGGGTGTAAATGGAGGGAACATTACACTTTAATAAAAAACTAAAAGAAATCTAAAATGGCACAAAATAGCCCTTTAAACGTAGCAGAAAACTTGACCATTCGGTCACTTTCTGATCGTAACGATTTCCGAAATGTATATGACCTTTCAGGAGGTTACAACAAGTTCGGAATGATCGTTAACATTTTGAATCTACCTTTCGGAGGTGGAAAGCAGTTCGACACTGACAAGTATGAGAAATCAGTAATGGGTCGTGGACACGTTATTGCTCAAATCTCTGCACAGGCTGCTCCAGTTGGAACTACTATTGTTCTTTCTCTTGCACCTCAAGGTACTCCTCCATCAGCAGTTGACACATTCCGTGTTGGTGACGTTGTAGTAGCCGCTGACCACAGTGTATCAGGTAAAGTAATCGCAACCGTTCCTGGTTCTATTACCATTGAAGCAACTGAGTCAACTATCGCTGCTATGCAGGCTGCATTTGCAGTTAACGCTTATGTAAAGGTATTGGGAGACAGCTCTCCGAACTTCTACTCTGATGGAAAATCTCCATTGTATGAGTTCCCTGAGTTAATCTTCAACTACTCTGCTGTTAAGCGTGATACTTACTTAGCTTCTCGAAGAGAGAATATTTCTTCTCGTATTTATTACAAAGATAAGTTCTGGGGAGATGCACAACTTGACCTTATGGTTCAGCGATTCCTTCGTCAGATGGAAAAGCAAATGTTGTTCTCTAACCAAGCTCAGTGGACATCTCAAGTAGGTGGTCTTTCTGACATGAACGGTGGTGTAAGATGGTCTATCATCAACAGAGGTGGTGAGTACCTTCCACTTGCTTCTGCTTTAACTCAAGCACAGTTCGACAACTTCCTTGCTAATGTATGGAGCCGTAAGGCAAGCCGTACCACTCCATTGACATTGTTCATGGGAAGAGGTATGATGCAGCACATTCAGCGAACTTTTACTGACGGATACATTGTGAATGCTGGTTCTATGAACACATTCGGTGGTTCTGAAGTTAAAGGGATTGATGTACGTACATACGCTATCGCTGGTGTTGAAGTAGCATTGGTAGAGCTTCCAGTTCTTAATGACACTGAGTTCTTCCCAGAGTTAACTACAGTTTCTGGACTTAGCAACCCTTACCGTCAGCAGCATACATTGTTCGCTCTTGACCTTGACCCAATTGAGGTTAAAGGTGGTGGACTTGCACCTGCTATCGAAAAAATCTACCGAGGACCGTCTGAGTTCTATGCTGGTTACATTAAAGGTATGGCTGATGCTGGAGTACCTACAGCAGAGAACTTTAAAGACTACTCAGTTGATATCGTAAGTTCAGTTGATGCTCACAGATGTGATGTAATGGCTGACAACGGAATCGACATGATCGGTAAGTTCTGTGGAATGATTGAATTGATAGCTTAATTTATAAATCTTAAAAAACTTAGAAAAAATGAATAAAGATATCGAAATCGTTTTAAACACAACTGACGTTCTTGCTGCTGCATTTGACGTAGCTGACGGTGTTGTTTCAGTAGACGGCTTTTCATTCCAATGGAAAAAAATCCAAAGGATGGAAAGAACTGCTGCTGTCAACGCTGCAACTGGATTGATCACCGTAACTCCTGCTACACCTACTCTTGGTCTTGAGTACAGATTCACTCTTGTTCAGTATGTAGCTGATGCTCGTAGAGAAATAGCTGTTAGCTATACTGCTGACGCTGCTGACGTAGTTGCTGGTGTTAATGGCATTGTAACCAAATTACAAACACTGATTACTGCTTACGTTAGTGGTGGAAGTCTTGATGTTACTTTTGGTCCAAGTGCTTCAACTGTTCAGATTTACTCAACAGTAACTAATCCTTTGATTAATATTGGTGGGCTTCTTAACGCTGCCGCTACTCCTGCTTTAGCTGGAACTGCTGGTGTTAACATGGGGGCAATCCTTGCATCTGAAGGTGTTAAAGATTCCTTTGACGCAACAGTTCCTACATCAGGTCTATTGTACACATCTTGGGAGTTTGAACTAATGTTGCCAAAGGGCTACGGAGGTTTTAATCACCAAACAGATGATCAGGCTGTAAGCTTAGTACTTTTCCTTGATGAGGGCGGAAGTGAATATGCAGCTTTGAATACTGAAATTCTAAATGTTTCAAATGGATTAGACCCAGACGGAACAGCAGCAGAAGAAATCCTTGGACAGGACTAATCGCTAAGACTAATCAGTTAATTTTAAGAAGAGGTGGCATTTTGTCACCTCTTTTTTTTATCTTTACAATGTTAATTAACTAATATTTTAAAATGGAAAGAGAAATTGCTGTGATAAAGCCTAAAGGCGTAAATCACATTAAACAAGCCGTAACCCTAACAGCTACCTACAGTTTAAAGGGCAGAAACATCTCCCTAAATCAGTACGGAGAGGTAAAACCTGGAAACCTAACTACAAATAGGGGGGACATTAGATTCGCAGGAGAGCTTGCTACAGAGAGTAAAATTTTCGGTGATTCAGTAGATGAAGTGGAAGATCAAATTGATTTCTGGATGAACCACCCTATGGTTGAGGATATCAATGGTAAAGGCAAGGATAATTCAAGGTTTACTATTGAGGTTATTGCCGCTACCAAAGACAAGAAGAGAGCAAAGACTGTAAGCGTAAACCGTGTAGTGTCAACTATTTACGGTATGTCAGAGGCTGAAAGAAAGGACGTTATGTACTTCTTTAAGCAAGACCCAAGAGACATGAACGATGATGACGTTACTTTGGAACTTGTTGATATTGAGGGGGGTCTTCTTTTAAGAGAGCCTAACACATCAAGATTTATTGAGACATTCGGGTCGTTGAACAAGAGTTCAGTAGCTAAGAAGGTTGAGATGTTGGTGTATGTAAACAAGGGAATTGTATCTGGATTTGTTACAGAAGATGCGGAAAAGTTCTACATCGGTGATGTTCTTATCGGTAAAGATGAGGATGACATTGCATTGTTCTTCAAGGACAACCCACAGATGTATGACAACCTTGTACGTTCACTTGCTGACGGTGGTGACGATACAGCGTTCAACGAATTAAATGAGGCTGAAGATGATGACATCACTCCTGCCGAGAAAAGAGCGCACTTTACAAAACTATACAAGAAGTATAAGTTAAAGGGTAAGTTCCCTGCCGACCTTGATAAGGCAATTGAACGAATTCACGCATACGAAGAGGAGAACGGAATAGAGTTGTCTGAGTAAGAATTAGACACACCCTCTTTTTAAAGCCCTGACCTAACGGTTGGGGCTTTTTTTATGTCTGAGTAACATTGCGTATCTTTGTTCAATGGTTACAGGATTAGATCTTTCAATATTATTCCAAGATAAGATAGACAACAGCTACTCGGACTACGTAAGCAATGCTAAGATGCAACGTGCGTTTGACAATGCCTTCCTACGTATTATAGAGAATAAGTACCGTGGTATGGACACTCAGAAGGAGTTCGATGAGCTGTCTGAGCTGATGGTTATCGACAAGAGGCTTCTTATAAATAACGATAGGTTTAGAACTGTCGCTGTTCCTATTGCCTCTGTAACTATAGGTACTCCTACAACTTTCACATTTGCGGCAGAGCATAACCTTGTAGAGGGCGATACCTTTACTGTATCTGATGTGTTAGGAACGCCAACAGGCGTTAACGAAACTCACACAGTTACCGCAGTATCTATTATTTCTGATACGATTATAGAACTTGCAACCACATCTACCGGTACGGCTACAGCGAATACAGGCTCCGCTACTACTCAGCATCTATCTACGGACAGTATGCTCCCTGACTATCTACACGTATTGGCTATCAAGTCTTATATGTACGACACATCTAAAGACGGATACTCTCCATATAAAATACAGGCAGGTACGCCTGGAGTTGTTGAGTTTTTTAGACCAAATAAAATAAGAAGCGGTGACTACGTTCATAGCGCAGATTTATCTGAAAATAACCCTCAACAATTCATCATACTTAAAAGAATAAACGAGTTCAAGTATGAGATTTACGATGCCTCTGATAGGACTATGAACACTCCTATTCCTGTTACTGTTGCCCCACCAAACCTTTCTGACTTTGTATTAAGACCAGTTGAAGAGAATTGGGCTAAGTACCTACATAGCGATAGAAGGATATCTCAGTCAGGAAAGCCTACCGTTAATGAGCCAAGATTTAATCAGCATAAGAACTTTATCCTTATGCACCCTCAGAATGCAAGCTGCCCTTCGGTAGACGTAGACTACATCAGAAAACCTGAGGTAGTTATCGATGTTACGAACGACATCAGTAACCTAGATTTATTCTACAGTGAGACATTATTGAACAGACTTACAGATGAGGCTGTGAAGATGTTCTACCAAGAAGTACGTGACCCTAATCAGTATCAGATTGCTGATAGAGAAATGATTGATAATCCGTGATGAGTATCTCTGGAGATATAGATATATATTGGGAGGTCGATATGACCCACGAAGAATTATACGAAGAACTAATATACGAATACATTGAAAACTCTTGAGTGCATAGAATTGATACAGATGGCTGACGAAGGTGGAATCTTCACCGATGAGTCACGCTACGATGTAGGGACAATGCTTACGGTGTTAAACGCTGCAAGAGCATTCGCCATTACTGAGATGTACCGTAAAAATACAAGGGTACACCCTAACTTTATTCAGAGAGTCTATCCTGAGTACAAGAAGAACCTACAGCAAGACGATTGCTACACATTGTTTGAGATTCCACGTACAGTAGAAATCAACGACAAGATGGACGGTCTTATGTACGTAGGTAGCATCAAGGGTGACGAGGCTTTTTGGAAGGTTCGTACACGTATGCAGTTAAGTTCAAGACGGAATCATAGGATTCACAAGTTGGCTCAAAAAAAGCACATACACTTTCTGTACGATACTACGAGGGGCTACTTAGAGATATACGACCCAAAGGTTAAGTATCCGTTGGTTGAGGGTATCTTTGAAGACCCTACAAGCGTTCCTCAGTTTAGCTTCGACCACGATGAGTACCCTATAACTAACGATGCAATGAAGCGTATCGAAGACCTTGTGAGAAGGGGTACGATAGTAGACTCTATGAGAATGCCTATCAATAAGATATCAAACTCCCAAGAGGATTCAAATATTCAACGTGACGTTCAAACGAAATGATAGAGGTAGGCAAATATAGCATTGTAAGCCTTCAGGAGGCTGTTGAGTCTGCAAAGGAGATGCTACGTATTCAGGACACGACAGAGTTCGATGGCTTCCTTCTTAGAAAGGCAGACGAGGCTATGCGCCATATCGGTGACGCTACTACATACGCAAAACGTGCGTGTACCGTAGATATCGTTGACGGGAGAGCAAGGCTGCCTATGGGCTTTATTAGGCTTCTAGGGGCGAGAATGTCCGACTCTAACGGTAACTGCTTCGACCAACCATACCTTGACCTTGCATTCCTAACGGATTGTGGGTGCGAGAACGTGGCAAGTACAAACAACGGGTTTAATAACTCCTTTGAGATTCAGGAGGGGTATATAGTATTCCACGTACCTTCAGACCTTGAGACAGATAAGATGCGTATAGCGTACATCTCAAGGACTGTAGATGAGGACGGACTGATGTTAATGTCTGAGAGACACGAGAGAGGCATAGAGGCTTATCTTTGCTATCAGTTTACGGTTAGCTTCTTTGAAAACTATCCTGTCAACATAAGACAAGAGTATCAAAGAACCTGGAAGAACCAAAAGCAACACCTCAAGGGCATGAGCCAGAGGGAGAGATTTGAAGAGAACAAGAGGCAGATAGGGGCATTACTTAATGCGTGGATTACCTCTGATAGAAACGATAGATAATGAGCGATCAGCCAGTAAGATTTAACCCTGTCGGAAACATGGACAAGGATAGCGACCCTCGCTATGTACGACAAGGAAACTACATCGATGCAAAGAACATTCAGAAGCTAACCGAGAAGGGTGGAACTGGAGGTGCTGTTATTCCTGTTAAGGGTAATGAGCTTGCGTTTACATTGGGAGAGGTTGAGGCTCAGAACAAGAAGTACAGAATCAACGAGGGTGAAACGGCATCCTATGAAATAGGTGAGTTAGATTACTTGAATAAGGGCATTTATCTTTTTTTCTTATCAGTTACAATCCCAAGCCTACCTAACGTAAATGGTCTACTTGTTGGTGGTGATTTGATTATAGACGGGGCTACTCCAGCTCAATTAAACAGAACTTGGACGATACGATCAATTAATGGTAACACTATCTTTTTGGTTGTCCCTTTTCAAACAATAAATTCAATCTCT
>Ga0209535_1000529_pt1 | contig 27325 bp, 11 predicted proteins | sample LinPmetageLP28_FD_184041 | JGI IMG/M metagenome (GOLD analysis project Ga0209535, IMG submission 184041) | Marine viral communities from the Pacific Ocean - LP-28 (SPAdes) (version 2) | ecosystem: Environmental > Aquatic > Marine > Oceanic | place: Pacific Ocean | collected 2009-08-22
ACAGGTGTACAACCTGAAACAACTCAACAGGAAACTCCTCAGTACGAGGATACCCCCTACGTAGACCCTGAAGCGCAACCCGCTGATGTGGATACGCAGGAACCAGTACAGACGTCAGACGACGCTCAGTACAGTGACCAAGAAGTGGAGCAAGCAGTCTATTCTTTCTTGAGCGAAAGGCTCGGTAGAAATGTTAGCAGTCTTGATGATCTTAATACACAATCCGCTGTCGACGAAAGGGTTCAGGCAATAGCCGACTTCGTTTCAGATACAGGTAGAAATCCCAGGGATTGGTTTACTTATCAGCAACTCAACCCATCCGAAATGGATGATGCGACTGCTGTTAGAATCAATGCTGCGGCTCAATACCCAGATCTGAGCAACGAAGAGTTGAACCTTTTGGTAGGTAGCAAATATAAGCTTGATCCCGATCTTCATTCCGAAGAGGAGGTAAGGCTTTCTCAGCTCCAGCTGAAGATGGACGCCGCAACTGCAAAGAGAGAGATCGAGGAGCTCCGATCTCAGTACTCTGCGCCTGAGGCTAATTCTAACGCCGCTGAGTCGTTCGTTGATGATGACTGGATCAACGCTATGTCTTCTGAGGTAGATGCCCTTGAGGGTCTTGAGTTTGAACTTGGTGAAGGGAAATCCTTCACTTTTGGACTTGATGACAACTACAGGACTCAACTTAAGAACTCAAACACGCAGATCGAGTCATACTTTGACAATTATATCCAAGAGGATGGGAACTGGAACTTTGATAAGTTCAACTCTCACAAAGCTGTTGTAGACAACATAGACAGTATCGTGGCCAATGCTTATAAGCAGGGGCTCGGCGATGGACAAAAAGGTCTTGTTAATAAAGCAGCAAACGTGAGTATGAACACAGCCCAGAGAGCACCTCAAGGAAATGAAAACTCTGTCGCCTCACAACTTAAAAATATCATGAGCGGCAGAGGAACAACAACCTTTAAACTCTAAGAAAATATGGCACTTTCAGAAGGAAGTGGGATTGGAAACGTGGACGACGCAGCAGCAACGCGCGGCGGCCTGTTTAACATCCCAGAAAAATACACTACCATCGACGCATTGCTCGATGTAAACAAGCCCGATGTACGGGAGGAACTAATCAAGGCTTACGGAGATCAGGGCATCACTGGATTCCTGAAGCTCACAGGCGCTATTCGCTCTGGCGGTACTGCTGACTTTGTTCAGTGGTACGAGGAGGGTCGTCGTCACACTAAGCTTCGTGCATCTGGCTACACCCACGGCACCAAGACGGTCGTCTTCGACCAGGTTAATGGAGTGGCCATCGGCTCTTTGCCACAAGTAGTGCAGTTTGGTGATGAAATTCTCAACGTCGGCGACGTTTTGATGGGATTGAATACTGGCGATACATTTGTAGTTCTCAGCGTTTCAGATTCATCAGACTGCTCTTGCACTGTGGACCGCATGGACGGGACAGCCGCAGGTGCTGGACTTATTGACGCTAACGAAGAGCTTGCAATCATCGGAAGCACTTTTGCTCAGGGGTCTACCTCTGACGACATTACTGTCAGCAAAGATGCCGAAGTCAGAAAGCTTACTAACGGATACAATATCATTAAGGATATGTATCAGGTAGCTGGATCTCAGGCAACAAACATTGGCTACATCAACGTAGGCGGTGGTGATTACAGATGGTACATCAAAGGCGAAACTGAGACGCGAAAGCGCTTCATGGACAAGCGTGAGATGATGATGCTCTTCTCTGAGAAGACAGCTGCCTCTGGCACTATCGCATCCCAAGTAGGTGGTGTTGCTGGTTCTGAGGGGTACTTTGCAGCTGTTGCTGCTAGAGGTATCACTGCTACTGGTGACTCTACTGCAAGAATCTTCGACAGCATGGAGACTCTCGACAACTTGCTCATCTCTCTTGACAAGGAGGGCGCACCTGCTGAGTACGCTATGTACTTGGATCGTCGCACCTCTTTGGATATTGACGACATGTTGGCTGGAGGTGTTGCTACTCAGACTACAGCTGGTTTGGCTGGTCAGTTCGGCGCGTTTAACAACGATGCTGATTTGGCTGTACAGCTTGGATTCAAAAGCTTTACTCGTGGTGGATACACTTTCCACAAGCACGATTGGAAGTTGATGAACGATCCACAGTTGGCTGGAGGTATGACTGCTGCAGAGTACAGAGGGGCTATGCTCCCAATGGCATCTGTTGTTGACCCTCAGTCTGGTTTGTCAGCTCCAGCTTTGGAGATGGTATACAAGGAGTCCAACGGATACTCTCGTGAGTTGGAGCACTGGGTAACTGGTGGTGCAGTGATCGGTAACAAAACTGACGGCTCTGATGTCGCCAAGTTCCACTACCGTTCTGAGTGCCAGTTGGTGACCAGAGCTGCTAACCAGCACGTTATCTTGCGCGGAGCCTAATAACTAACCTGAAGTGATGGGGAGGTCCTTCGGGGCTTCCCCTTATCTTCATAATACTTACAATCATGGCGCAAAAAAATGTTTTCCCTATCCTTCTTGACGGAGTCAGACAAGTTGTCGACGCAAGTACGGATACCTGGAATGGAGACGCAAGCGAAATGAGAGTTGACTCTACTTCTACAATCGCTGTTGGAAGTGGTACTGTGCCTGGCACATTGCTCAATATTGCTTGTAACACAAACGATGATGTAGTTATAAACATTTCACCTGATCCTTACGGAAGCAACAACTTCAACGGAATCACCCTGACTAACAAGGGCGACCACGCTACGTTGATGTGGACTGGATCATCTTGGCTTATTCTTACCTCTTCTGCTGGCGGAACAGCAGTAGCCTAACTGTAACTGAGGGGGAGGAAAGGCCTCCCTCTCTTTTACTTCTTTCTTTTAATTCTATTTAATTATGGCACAACAAACACGACGGGCTCCTGGGCGCCCTAAAAAGGCCCAGACACAAGAAGCTGCACCTTCTGCAGTAGCAACCCCCGCACCTCAGGCCCCTAAGAAAAAGCTTGCTATCAAGCAAAATATTTCAGAGGATAGGGCATGCACTTACGAAGCAATTAAAAACAAAGGCGTGGCCTTTATGCTTATGACTAAGGAGCTTCGCGTCTATCACGAAGGTTCTGACTCAATTAAACTTGCTAGGTATTGTCCAAACGAAGATTCTATTTGGAAGCATGAACAGAGCGAATTGAGCAGAGTAGAACCTATTGTTTTTAAGAATGGATTCCTTACGGTAAGAGCCGACCAACCTAACCTTAGAAAGTTTTTGGATATCCACCCGTCTAACAAAGGAAATGGAGGCAATCTGTTTAAAAAGCTAGACACTAGGGTCAACTCTGAAAAAGAGGTAAAAAAGGAGTTCGAAGTTTTTGACGCTGTTGCAATGGTTAGAAACTCAGAGCTTAATGATTTGCTTGCGGTGGCCTTGTTCTTTAAGGTTAACATCGACAGAGCTGTATCTGAGGTCAAGTACGACCTCCTCAAGATTGCTAAAAAGACTCCAGGCTCATTCATCAGCGCCTTTGACGACCCTGTAGTAAAATGCAAGGCAACAATTCGTCAGGCCCTAGAGTATCAAATATTGAAGGACTCCAAGGATTCCGTAAGATGGTACGACTCTAACGGTCTCATCGTATCTGTTCCTCATGGTCAGGATGCCACAGACATCATGTCTAGGTTCTGCTTGACAGAAAAAGGAGCTAGCGTATATGCAGAGATTCAAGACGAGCTTGATCGCATAGCATAACCCTACAACCCAGCTATACAAAGAGGCCAGCCTAGTGCTGGCCTTTTTCGTATATTTGTTTCCAAACAATCACTAATGATACTCGTACAGTCAGTATACGAAGCGGTAAAGAACCTGGCTAATAAAGACCAAAAGGGATTTATCACTCCAGCCCAGTTCAATTCCTTCGCTAAGATTGCTCAGCTAAACATATACTATGAGCTCTTTAGGGAGTTCGTTGAGGGCAAGAAGTTGAGGAGATCCAATGTTGACGGCCATGGGGCTTTCTCTTTGGTAGAGAGATCCAAGAACGACCTTGCTGTGTTTGCAGAAAAGAAGGACTTGAGTAAGTCCAGAGACGGATTCAGCAAGCCTGCCGACTATGTGATGTTTATCAACTGCGCTGTTAAGAATGCAGCGAAGACCCCAGTGCATATTTTGACTGATGAGTCTAAGATTAACCACTTGTTAAACAGCACTTTATCTGCCCCCAGCTCTACCTTTCCTGTAGCTATTATGTCGGACACCATAGAGGTGTTCCCTACTACTATAACAAAGGTCACGCTTAGGTACTACAGAGAGCCCGTCCTTCCAGTTTATCAAGCCAAAACATTTGCAACACCTACTGGCGCAAAGGTCGAGCTTTTCCAAGATAGCGGTAGCTCAAACTTTGAACTGCCTTATCAGTATGAGCAGGAGCTTGTAGCTGAGATTGCTAAGATGGTTGGCATCAATATCAAGGACAAGGATTTGTACGCAGGTGCTCAATATGAAGAACAGAGACAATAATGGCAAGGAATACAACAACACTTGATCAGGTTATATCTGATTTCGTCCTAACCTCAGAGGGTGACGACTACATCGCAAACGCCTCTGACGTTGCCATGAGGAGTATCGCCCTGCGCGGCATACGTGAAATGGGATTTGACCTGTCCAATGAAGTAAGGTCTCTTAAGCTCAACATAACGTCTTCTAACAATACCGTAGAGCTTCCTGATGACTTTGTAGACATCATAAAGATTGGGGTTGTTGGTGAAGACGGCATGGTGTATGTGTTTGGTGAAAACAAAAACATAAACTATTCTCAGTCTTACGCTGATTCTACTGGGGCCGCAGTAGGCGTTTCTAGCAGCGCCAATGACGCAAACAGTGACGGAGTGTTTGATAGGGTTGACTCAAAGTCTGTCACAACGGGTGCTGATGCAAGCTCAGACAGCCTAGCAGATGCTTTCGACTCCTACCTGTTTAGGAACTTTGTTCATGGAACTTCTAACGGAAGGCTTTATGGATTGGGAGGTGGTCACAAATCTGGTTCATACAGAATGAATCTAGACCAAAACAGGATCGAGCTTGACACTACTTCAAAGTACAGTCAAGTCGTCATAGAGTACATAGCTGATCAAGCTAGGTCTACCAACCCGACAGTACATCTGTACCTCGAAGAAGCCCTTCGCTGCTACATGTACTACAAGCTCGTAGAGCGGAAATCTACTGTGCCACAGGGTGAGAAAGCCAGAGCACGTTCAGAGTACTACAACGAGAGACGCAAAGCCAACGCAAGGATGAAGTCCTTCTCTAAGGAGGATGCTCTACAGGTTATCAGACAAAACTTTAAGCAATCACCTAAGGTCTGATGAAGAGTAAGATTACACCTAGACAGCTCAACAAGTCACTTGATGAGCGTCTGCTCAAGCCTACAGACCTAATTGATGCGCTTAATGTAGCCATCAGAACCAACGAAGACGGTCAGGGCGGTGTCGTAAAGAATGCCGAGGCCAACACACCCGTAGACTTTCTTGGTGCCGACACGGATGACTTCACGGGCGCTAATTACGTCATAGGAAGCGTTTCTGACGACGCAGTCGGCGTAGTGTACCTATTTGTATACAACAGCAGCGATAAGCACTCTATATGGGCTTACAGCACTGAGGCCAAGTCCTACAGACTAATATTCACTTCAAGCCTTTTGAACTTTCCTAAAAACGGGTTTGTCTCTGCGGACTTCGTAAAAATCAAAAGAGTTGTAGAGGCTGGGGTTATAGCTGACTCTACTCAAGCTGATACAGAGGGTGGCGCTACAACCGTTGACGAAGGCGATGCAAGCGACACGGGGAGTGGTGGAAATCCAGGCACCGAGGGCGACGACGACAACGAATTTGATGTAAATGAAAATGAGTCAGGATGCACAGATGCCTCTGCATTAAATTACAATTCCAACGCCACGGTAGACGACGGCACTTGTATCTTGCCTGATCCTATTAACATACCGTACTGCATAGGCGTAGACTTCTCTACAATAGCCAACCATATATACGGACCAATCACTGGCCCCAATAATTTCAGTACAACAAACAACTCTGGTGTAGCTCTTAACGATGAGCACCCCCTCCTTGATTCCGATCCATTTAAAGATGGCGTTAATATAGAAGACGTGGTGGCTAGCGTCACGGCTAAAATTTCGTTTCAACAGTTAAGCGGGGTGCCCGTAGGTAACTCCTACGATCTTCCTCCAGAATACTCCACTGCCGACTTAACGAGGGAGACAAATCTTGACTCCAGATCTCATGGGCTTCAGTATTCTTCCCAAGGAGTAATATCAGTAGACAGCATTTTACTTGATCAGGCGTACAAAGCCAGAGCAACTATAGAGGTTATATTTAGCCAGCAGTTTTCTGAGGTAGATATGCAGGCTTGGTTAGACGACATGTACGCCGAAACAGATGATGCCCTTTGGACCAACATAAACCAATCTATACCCAACGTAACAAAATCAAAATTTACGTGGAATGTCCCTATATACGATGCTGCAGAAAGCGATCTTGATAAAACAGTAAAGGATTTTATTCTAGAAGACTCTAACTATCTTCTAACTAACGCTGTGGGCTTTAAAAGTTTAAACGGGATTAAGGCTGGATCAAGAGCCACCAACGACTGCCTTACGTCTTCTATGACCAACGGCAGTCTTTTGGATGGTAATTTTGACGCTTTTACCGATTATGTTGATACCGCCGACAACGCCAGTGGGACGTTTAAAGATATAGCTCACCTCCTCTTTCCTGGATTCGGATTTGGTTGTGACACCCCACACGTTAGAGTGTCCTGGAGGGGTAGTAATGTATCTGCTGGCAAAAGATCTGCTCCAGCAAAAACAGTTTTTGATTTTAGAGAAAGCAGTGAGTGGATACATTTCCAGGAGCTGTTTGAAGACATTACTGTGGAGGACGTCCCTGGAGAGCTTACCGATGGTGGGGGTGATGCTGGTTTCAGAGGCGTAGGGGGTGGCCAACAGAGGGTTTTTGACGACCCCGAGGCCCCAGAGTTTGTTTATGTGTTTTTTACAACCAACTTCAACGACCCTATTTACGAAGCGTCTGGCTATGTAGGCAGCGCTTTACAGTCCCAGATAAATCAGGAATTTCCTCCTAGCACCACCATATATTATTACGGTACTGCAGCAGGTGCCCCCACTCAAGCCATCGTGAACTCTGGTTTGCTCGTCGATTATCCTCTTGGGCCCTCTTTGAACGGCACTTCCAGTGCAACAAATGACCCCGACGATGTCGTGGCGGGTGGAAGTTATCCTACAAATTGGTTTTACTTTCCTCGCACAGAAATTGACCCATTTTCAATAGTAAGTGCTGCTTATAGGCCCACGGCACAAATTGCTAGCTTAGATACAAAGAATCTTGAAAAAATAGGAAACAGGTCATTGGCTCAACTTGGCGGTACGGACTTTAATTATCAACACTCTGTAATTAGAGCATTTCCTAACTCAGGAACCTCTACAGCTAGTGACGAGCAGAAAATCAATGGGGGTGGTCTTTATGAGCAGACTTTTAATGTTTTCCTTTCTGGGGAGGGGACACTTAGAATAGCTAATAAGATAAGCATGTCTGTTAGGCAGCCAAGCTTAGAAAATCCCCAGCAAGCCACTGGATTTTACGAGTTCAATAGTGGTGAACCACCTGAAAGTGTAGGTGGGAGCCTTTATGCAGAAAACTCAAGCGGGGTATACTCTATAGCTGATGATTACTTTGAAATTTTAGGTATAGGTGGCAGCGGGAGTGGCACTATTGGCGAAACGCATGAACTGGGGGCTTTAGCGCCATCAAGCGGAAGCGTACCAGCAAATGGAAGAATTTACATTGTGGGCTTTAAGGCTTTTCTGCAGGCTCAGGATCAGCAAGGCGAAAGCCTTGAATACCTGCGCATAACGAGCGGAAGTGCCCCCCCAGAAGACTCATCAAATCTAAAGTATCGGCAAGCAAACCCGTCCGTCGAGGACAGGACTGTAGACGGAGTTCGGGTCACCGAGGAGTTTACTGCAGACACTATAACGCTAGGTGACGAACCTACCTCTTCTGATGGCAACGGAGCTAGTGCAGGTGGGTCTAACGGCACTACTAACACTACTACTAAGGATGCAACGCCTATAAACGCCACCCCAGCGCTTATTACACCCACATCATCATCTTCTACCAAGAAGAAAGCAACAAAGAAATACGGATACTAATGCCTATAGATAACGTAACAGACGTACAGCCATTTGCTGGATCTGACCCAGAGGTTGACACTATCCTTTACTTCACGGACGACACAAACGAGCCTAAAAAGCTTAACGTAAGAAGAGCGATAGAGGGTGATGACACTTACTCTGGTAACGCTCTGGGGTATGGGTCGGCAGAAGACATGAAGGATTTTATAACTGCATGTCCTAAGTCCCCGTTAAAAGAGATAAAGTTTGATTTTGAATACGACCCTTCTATATCTCAGTCCAACTTCAAGGCTTCTGACGGTATGGTGTTTTCGTATCAAAACATATACAGAGACAACACGGTTTCAGCGCCTGCTGTCTTTTCTGCCGTGGCCTATCCAGATGAGATACAGTTTTTGGGGTCTCAAGACATAGAGACAGCAAACATACCCAATAGGTGCCTCTTGTACATCCCTAGGCCTTCCCTTGAGATATACAAAATAAGGATTCTTTTTAGAGAGGGTGACAACGGGGTTATGAAGATAATAGATGAAATATCTGTAGACAATCCTGACTCGCCTTCTTTTGATCCCGCTGAATCAAACAGTCCTTTTGTAGGCACTTATTCATTCCTTAACGACAGAGTCTTTGCCGTGCTCCCTGAGTCAGAGGCAACTAAGTCTTTTGACAGGGTTCCTCAAAAAGCCAAGTCTTTGGCTGTGGCGGACAACAGGATGATGTATGCGAACTACGAAGAAGGATTCGACACTTTCTCTATTAAGACAGAAGCCACGGTTATATACAAGGACAAGCCTGCCGATCTCTTTGATTTTGGAATCAAAGCAGTGCCTAGCATGGTGGTTAATGAAAGCGCAAGCAATATAGCCTTTAGCACAAAAGCTGTAACAAAAAACTCTGGCTTCTATCTTGACGTGACAGGCCTGCCAGATGAAATTGAGCCTGGAGATTTTTCCGTTAAAATCATAGTAAACCCTCAAAGAAACTTTCACGCATACAACGCCGCAAATCCATTTAACAGCAATGCAAAGTCAGTGCATGGTTCTCTTGAGAGAGACGCTGGACACCTTGCTGGTAGCGGTATGTTTGACAACGGTGACTTAACGGGCCTCTCTCAGGTTCCAGGAGGTCCAGGGGTGCTTTCTAACATCACAAACTCTTTCGGTGTCGGGGCTCAGGAGGGAGAATCCAGTCTTGTTTCTGGCACTTGGAATAGCGGTAGCACAAACCAACCCCAAGATCTTAGAGTAGGATCAACTCCATTTGCGCCTATAATAATAAAGGGGGACCAGCTTGTCTTTGAGGTTAAGTTTACTCTTGATACCGCTACCTCTAAAGCACAAGTTTCTGGGATTATAGCAAACACGCTTTGTGGGTTAACCCAATCTAGTAGTGTGACGTTTGGAGACGGTAATGAAAGGATTGCAGAGCTTGATATAAACCTAGGTCTAAACGAAGGCCAAGAGATATCTCAAAATGAATCCTTGGCTGATCTTATCTGTTGTGTGCATAGCGGCAACAGCGATACCCCAGACGGGTTTTTCATCATAAACAAAGCTAAGGCTAGGTTTGCATGCGAAAAAGACAGTGGCGACTTTGATCCCTTGGGAGGCACCAACTATGTAGACAGAGTTAAGATATGTCTGTCTGAGCTTTATGTCAACGACGTAAAGACTTGCCTCCCTATACCACAAGTTGGTTTTTCTCCTATGGTAAGGACTGACGGCAGCCGCTCTCCTTGGACAAAAGAAGTTTTAAACGATGTAGTTCAGCAGCTTAGATGGCCCAACGTAAAAAGCATTGATAACTCTGATACTTTTCCAGGACAGGTCACCGATGTTATAAAAACAGGAACCGACAGCCAATTCGACAGGAATAAAGGGAGATACTTCCCAGCACCTATTGGATCCTGGAAGGTCTATGAGGACCCCAGGGAGACCAACTTTACTGATGCCGAATGGGGTGAGGAGGGTTGGAGCTGCAAGCTTTCTGATTCCGTGGCTTCATTTATTGAAAACTTTGAGGGGAGTCTAGCTGGCATTGGGTATGACTACAACATAACTGACGACCTAGACAAACTTAAAGAGCCTATCAGCGGAAAACCCAGTGATGTTTTCGGTACTATGTCTAGCAAGTGGGACGGCAAGATAGTTGGTTTTTTTACGGAACTTGGCCTGGACCTTGACGATAGACCTATCGACTTCACCTACTTACAAGATTTTTACGGAAACTTTGTAGCTTCTAGTGTTACAGATCCCAACCAACAAAACAACAGGTTTTCCCTTGTCGACGGTCAATGCGGACCAGGCGGGCTGCAGGGTGAGCTTCAAGCTAGAGCTATAAAGGTTAAAGATGTAACAGCTGTTTTCAATGGGGCTAGGACTGATCTTAACTTTATTGGATTGCAAGCTTGCCGACTAACAAATATGGTTGGCGGAAATGCTAATGCTATGAATACTAGCGGTAGTGTTTTTGCAGAAACGCTTTTTGGGGGGGTAGTAAACATGCCGTTTATGGAGGGGGATTCTCTTAACGACTACAGCGGCGATGGCGGAGGCACAGTGTTCGAGTCTTTCGTAAACGAAAAAAGAGCTGCCGTAGTAGAATCTACTGACAATTCGTTGGGTGGCAACTCTTCTGCAACTATCGTAAACCTAAAGTACAGAGCCACACCTACTGAAGATGGATCATCAGAGGCCTATATACCAAACTCTACAGGCGCTGGAACTTTTAATATACTGCCTACCATATCTAACTTCCAAGGCCTCGATAGTGGCGGGAATATAGGGTCATTTAAGACAAATGCCCTTCACAACTTTGGGGTAGTCTACTATGACGAAAGGGCCAGGAGATCAGGCGTAGTACCCATAGACCCTGTGTTTGTCAAGGGGTACTCTGATCTAGATAGACCTTCTCAGTCTCAGAAAGGGGGTGTATCTGTTAAGATAAAGATAACCAGCCAGGCGCCGTCGTGGGCCACAGATTACAGAATAGTATATGGGGGAAACAGCACTGTAGAGCGTTTTACGCAATACTCTGTAGACGGAGCTTTTGCTAAGAAAAATGCTGACCCCGACGACAACAAGTTTTTCTTGTCTTTGAACTACTTGCAAAAGACTGATATATCTTACGCAACAGCTGGGGGAGCTAAAAACCAAGAAGACCTTACAGGGGACCTTTACAGGTTTACCCCAGGCGATAAACTTAGAGTGATAAGCTACTACGATGCCAACAACACTGGCATTATATACGCCTCAAGTGAAGAGGTATTTGACGTTACGGAGGTTGTTACTCTTGATGAAGACATGCAGAATCATCCCTTTGCTGATACATCTATTGATGAGGGGAGTGTAGACACTTACGTGTACGACGGCAATAACATATCTACTGTTACGAGAAAACAAAACCAGATAAATCCTTCTATTTCAAACAATAGGGAAAGGCTTAACGGTCAGTTCTTGGTAGTGAAGAACAATCTAAATTCTGATCTTTTTGGCTTATCTGACTTTAGCATAAACGCAGGTCTAGCGGCCAAGACAAATGCAAACTGGGAGAGGCGATGCGTGGTAGAAATCTTTACCCCTAAAAAGGGCGGTGATGAAGACCTCACTACTTATTACGAGCTGGGCTATGATGGTGCAAATGATAATTTCTCAAATACTTACGGGGGTCAGTGCAAACCACTAAGTGGAGAAAATATACACTTCCCAAACATAATAACCATCGAGAAGGGAGACGTTTTTTACAGGCAGGTACCCGTAAACCTTCAAAAATTTACAGGCGGAAACTTTGCAAGCCTTATCTCTAGCTCTGCTGGTGAAGACACCTCTGGCTCTAACTTTTTGCCTGTGTCGCTTGAGACAAACTCTGTAATTGATTACCACACCTCGTCTTCAAAAGGGTACGGGAGGCCTTGCTTTGTGATACCCAATGAAAGAAAGACTAGAAACGAAACGTCTATAACGTTCTCAGAGAGGACCCTCACGAACATCTTTGACAACAACTTCTCGTCCTTCCCTCTGTCTATAAACTTTAAGGACTTACCCATAGAAAATGGGGCTATAGACTACATAGTGCCAAGGGGGAACAAGCTTACAGTGCTTCAGAGAAAGAAAGTTTCTGATGTGCTTTTGGGTAGGGATGTGCTTAGCACCGCTTCAGGGCAAGAAAGTGTAAGTGTTTCAAACAAAGTTTTGGGCGCTGCTAGCTTCTACCCTATAGACTACGGAAGCTCTGGATCTCCATCATCGGTAGTTGTTGAGGATGACGTGATATACTTTGCTGACCTAGACAATCAAAAGATTGTAAAGATTGATCAGAAAGGCCTCGATATTATCTCTGAGAGATCTATGGATAAGTACTTTAAGAATAAAATCTCAGAGTTCTTGTTAACCACACCTATCAACAGAAGGGCTGTAATGGGCTATGACCCTGTAAATGATGAGATGATATTTAGCTTGATGGAATTTAATTCCTCTGTTGGAACGCCAAATTTCTTGACAAAGAATCAGCTGCTGAACAGTAGCGGTGGACCAGGAGATACAAGCGAAATAAACGTTTCTCTGGCCAGTATAGCTTACTCTCCAGGCGGTGACGGAAGGTGGTCTACTCGATATGACTTCTCTTCTACGTGCTACGCAAACGTAAGAAACGAGTTCTTGTCATTCAGATGCACGGGGACCAATGACTCAACATCTCCAATGGTTTGGATTCATAACGACAAAGAGAATAGAAATTCTTTCTATGGGGCTCCTTGTGTGTCTATGTTTAAGTCTGTTGCCAATGGTTCTGAAGCAGACTCACCATCCTTGATAAAAGAGTTTAACGCTATAAGCCTTGAAGCAAATAATGACTGGGATGTAAATCTAAGTACATCTAACGATAGGTCTTCTATTAGACAATTTACTGATTACGAAGGAGTTAAGTACGCTAGCATCCCTAGGTCTACTCAGTCAATAAGCGGAAACACCTCTCAGTACTTCTCCCTTGGAACTGTACCTTATCCTGAGCTTTTTTCTGCGCTTGAGGGTCAAGGTCAAACCAGCACTGAGCAAGAAGTCATAATAACTGTTGATAAAGAGATAAAGCATTTTGTCCCCGTCGGTGAAGACGTTGAGATTTTCTTTATCCGTGATTTGAATAATCAAATTTTTCCACTCTTTGCAGCCTCTACTGTAGGGGTCGTTAAAATAGAAGGCAAATCTATTACTCTTAAACTCTTTGGGGGGCTTTCTATTAGCCCAATTACCATTAACGCACTGATATCTCAGGACTCTGACGATTCAGTAGACCTCTTGGTAAAAGCCGATCCACTTATCTACGGTGACCAGCTAAGAGATTCATACGCTACCGTAACTTGCGTTACAGATACACAGGACAAAGCAGAGCTTTATGCTGTAAACCTTGAGTACACACAAAGTAAGCTTGACCCGACTACCTAATATTTACTATTTTTACAACATGGACTTCATTGATATAATAATAAGGCTTTTGACCCCCATAGAGGGCGTTGACTATGCCATAGCTCCTCTTTTGCTAGCTGCCCTTACTGCAGCACCAGGAATCATCTCTGGGGTTAGCGCAGCCAACGCAGCTGGCGATCAGGCTAGGAGAGCCATGGACAGGGCCAAAAAGGACAGAACTAGGGCCTCTAATGATCTTGAAAGATTGAAGAGTGGGGTGCTTGAGTTCGAGCCAGAGAAGTTTAAGTTCTCAGAGAAGAACCTTGAGGCATACGATATAGCTCAGAGCAGAGCGCCAGAGCTGGCCGCACAGAGAGCCGTAGAGCAGTCATTGGCCACTAGCGCTAATGCAGCCTCTGTAGACCCTAGGCTGGCAGCTATGACAGCTCAAAGCACCGCAGGCGACGTTGCAAACTTCGCTCAACAACAAGCCATAGACTCTCTGGGCAGAAGACAGAAGGCTGCATCTAATCTTGGAGCAGTACAAGATGCTACCTCAGACGCAAACGTAAGGGCTAGGCAAACGCAAATGGATACGGAGGTTGATAGGGCTCAAGGACAGTTTGACGCTGCCAGAAGCGCCCGTAGAGCCGCTCAGGACGCAAAGCAAGAAGCCAGAAGACAGCGCAACCAAGCCTTTATTCAGGGGGGCACAAACATTATTAACACGGGGATAGCGATGCAGGGTCAAGACCCAAGTTTTGCAGGACTCTTCACTGGAGAAATTGATCAAACTCAAAATCCATTCTACACTCCGCCGCCAAAAGAAAATGCAAAAGGCGGCAAGCTTTCCTACGGACACGGGGGTGAGGTAATGGAGACAGAGGGTGAGTTTAACCACAGCACAAACAAAAAGGCTTTAGTAGACGAAGAGTCTGGAGTCAAAGAAGCAGAGCTCACTGGAGGTGAGTTGGTGTTCAACCCAGACCAAACACAAATGATGGAAGAACTTATCAGCTCTGGCGACGCCAAGAAGCTTATGGCGTTCCTTAAGGACCTGATGAGCCAACCTCAATTCCAAGCATAATGGCAGAGCTTTATTACGGGGTCCCCGATCAGATTCCAAACTATCAGACGCAAATAGACCAGGGGATGGCCGATTCAAAGGAAGCTTTGGATGCGGCCAGAACTGTTGTAATAAACAGGCGGGAGAAAGACAGGGAGTTCAAGACAAATTTGTACCAAAATGATCTTGGGCAGATGTATGACGGCGACAGAGAGTCTGCTGAAAAGATGCGTCAATACATAGAGTATCAGTATGAGCAGGGGCTTTATAACGATGACCCCAGCAAGTTTGCCAGAATAGTAGCGGACTACAATGCTCAAATTGATATGTTTACTGGGCACTACAATAACACTCATGGCGTAGCGGGCACTGCCGACGGAACAGGCAACACATACCTTGACGTACAACTTAGGCAGCAACAAAACAACTCAGATGAGTTCTGGGGCGAAACAGGCAACAGAGTTGTAGGCAATGAGTTTGATCAAGCTCAAGAGACTTACAATCAACTTAACGCTGGACTGCAAGGCATGAATGTCGATGAGGCAGGCAACTTCGTAGCTACTGACCCTTTGACTGGGGACACAGTAAGGATTTCTGATTTGGCTCAATATCAGCTCGGAAACTCAGCCTTTATGCCAGACCTCGAAAAGGTAGCCCCTCCGACATTGTATGACGTTGCTAGCGCAGCAGAAACGGCTACTGCTGTTAAGCTAAGAATGCAGACCGTCAAAGAAGACGGAAGTGCTGTCACTGCAGACGAAGCGGCAGGAGCTGAGTTTGACAACCTCATGGGGACAAGAAACGCTCCTGGGTCTGTCATTACAGAGCGTCAAAGAAAGTTTAGAGAGCTTACAATCAGAGACCTAGCGGATCAGGCTGGGCTCGGTCTGTCCGACGAAGAGATAGAAGCCTTTATTACAGGGGATTTGTCTAACCACCCTGACAGGATGGATGAGTTTGCTTTCATGATTAAAAAAGCAAGAGAAACTTTTGTAGATGTAAACAGGTTCGGAGGTGACGACTCTGGATCTAGAAGAGGAGACTCTTCTATTCCAGGGCTTAGTGGTCAAAGCAGAAATATTTCTGTTGATGCCTCAGGGCTTGAATTTGCGGACCCTATTGATCGGTCAACATCATCATCTATTGGAACAAACGATGCTAATTTAGAAGTTACAGGCACTCAACCTAGCACCAATCGTTTTGACGGGGAGACTCTTGATATTGCAGCTTATCAGCTTGATGAGCCCATAGAGGAGAGTGAGACAAATCCTAATGGTGCTTACAGTGTAACCCATGTTGCTACAGGTCCAAGAGGAGAGCACATGGTTGAGGTAAATACCATAGTGCCAATGGTGAGAGACATTGAGACGAGTAATCTTAGACCCGCAACTGCAGACGATGCTTCGTCCTCAATCATTGATGTCCCAATACCCGAACACATAGACATTGATGGTGATGACCCCAGGGCAGAGGAAATAAGAAGAAACTTAGCGGCTAGAGGTATAACTGATGAAACTTGGGTCTCTATGGGCCAAGACACAAACAGAAGGCTTCAAGAGGACAACGAAAGAAGAAGAGGAGAACTAGAACGACGGAACCAACGGGACCAAGCCACTGACGTACAGCCAGACAATAGAATCCCACCTGAGTCTCTTCCTCCAGATCAGCCTACTGACCAGCAGCCTAGGCCACAGCCAGGATCTGATGATCAGACCGCACCAGCAACGCAAGCCCCACCAACATCTTCTGAAGGGAGTTCTGGAAATGCTTTTAGGGACTTCTTAAACGATCCATTTGGATTCCTTTTCCCAGGAAGCGGGTCCACTGAGGTACCCTCTGAAGAGCGTAGTGGAGGTTCTCCGATGCCCGAAACAAGTCCAGAGCGTCAAGAACGCACCCAGTCTAGAGACGAGCTTGTTGACAGGTCTGCTGAAGACCTAGCATCTTTACCGCTTGACACTAGGGCAGAAGTGCAAAGGATTCAAGATGAATACAGAAACAGAACTGGTGTGTTACCATATCCAGTGATAAACACTGATGAAAATGGGCGGCAGTCTGTTGGCTTTGTTGATGACCAAGGCAACCCTCTAGATGACATTACCCTTGAAAATCAAATTGGTGGTCAAGAAATCGAATCTGAACTATTGCCTGAGGGTGAAATAACTGTCGATGAAGCTGAAGAATTACTTCAGCCATGGGAGCAAGAGGTGAGAAGTCAGGGAGGAGGGGTTGCTGTTTTGGCTAAAAACTTTGGAAACCTAAGGCCTAACCCCAATAACCCTCATGCTCTAGGTCAGCTACAAACTGGAACTGGCAAGTATCAAACCTTTGCATCTTATGAAGATGGTCTTAAGGGATTGTTCTGGGACATTAGCGCAAAACAAAGAGGCCGCAGCAGAACTGTAGAAGAAGGGGCATCTATATTTGATCTTATAGACGTATACGCTCCATCTGGAGACTCTAACGATCCTCAGGTTTATACTAGAAACCTTCTTGGCTTTGTTAACGAGCAACTTGGAACGTCATACACTCCAGACACTGCGGCTAGCGAAATACCTACAGCCAGCATAGTAGAGGCGATTGCAAGACAAGAAGATATAAGATTGTATCAAAAGGTAAAAGAGAGCGGAGCCTTTGATGTGCTTTTGGCGCAACAAGAGGGCGGCCAACCATCTTCAAGAGCATAACATGTCAGACATATACTCTAACCCCCTTAATCAAGGGACTGCGGCGCAGCAAGGTTCTCCGCTACAGCAAGGACCTTCTAACGAGGATCGTAGAAATGAGCTACTAAACCTTTTTCAGACATACGAAAGAGACGGGTATACGGCTCAGCAGATGGTCAACTCTGCTATGATACAGGGCTTTGACAGAGACCTTGTCAATGGCGAGATGTACCTCAAGATGGAGGATGCGAAGAAGCAACAAGAGGAGCAGTACAAGGAGTACCTAAAAAGACTTAGGGAGGCCAAGCAGCAAGAGGTTAATACAAGGGCTCGGATGAATGCTCTTGAGGGATTTGAGCAATCAGATCCTGATGTTGTAACAAGCGCAGACGACAACTTCTCTAGAGCCTCTAAGAACCTAAGACTTCTCAAGCAGGCTAGGGTAGAATTGGAGTCTGGTGACACCCCTGCGGGTGAGGAGAACAGGCAAGAAAGACTTCTTGAGAGCTTAGGATATGATGCTGCTGGATATAGGGCTGCGCTAGATAGATCTCCAGGAATGGCCATAAATCCAATTCAGGACGCCATGCTTAGGTGGTTCTCTGCATCAACAACAGAAAGGACTCCTGAGTTTACTCAGAACACTCTTGACTCTATAAATTCTGCAATACAGAACGAAGAAAAGAATCTGGCTGCTGCAACTAAAAGGCAGAATGAGATAAACAGGTCTCTTGGATTTGACACCTCATTTGATCCTGCATCTAACTTTGACATGAACTTCCTTGAGTCAGAGGTAGAAGAAAGAATAGGAGTAGAAGAAGCCTTTGAAAGAGGTCAGGAAGATTACAACAGCGTAGACTACATACCTCTGGTTACTCCGTTCGTTGGCACGGTTGCTTCTTGGGGGGCTCAAGCGCTTATTGATATATCTACGTATGCTAACGCACTTACTGCTGAGAACAAAGGCTTCAATAGGTTTCTAGAAAGGGCAAATGCTAATGTTCAGGGCTTTAATCAGCAGATGAGCAAAGACATAGGCGTAAATGACAACAATCAACAAAGGGATGTGACTGAAGTCCTTTGGGATGAAAGTGAAGGTGTGGGGCAGAAGATTCTTAAGGTGTCTGATTTTGCAATAAAGTTGTTCCCAGAGGCGGTTGCTCAAATCTACACTTTGGGTGGCGCAGGGCTGGCTAAATCTGGAGCAAAAGGAGTGGCTAAGTATTTAACTAAGTCTAACGTTTACCTCACAAGTCTTGGTCTTAAAAGCGCAGGTTCGTTTAGAAGGCAGCTGGATGAAAGAGACGATTTAACAAGCACTGAAAAAAACCTTATGGCCACCATGGTCGGCGGGTCCGAGCTGGCGCTTGCTAAGATTTTTAGATCGGGTGAACAGTTAGCTGGAAGAGCTTTTATGAGCGCACCCAAGAGGGTTTCTGAGGCTGCAATGAAATCTAGAAACGCAGCTCTTAAAAACATAGACTACGGAAGGGTGGGATGGGGAGAGGTCGGCAAGTCCACACTTGTTGAGGGATTTGAAGAAGGCATTCAGTCTGTTATACAGGAGAACATAGAGAACGTATATGACTTTGCTAACGGTGTAAAGCCTAAAAAAGAAGTCAACTTTTACGCCATTGCTGACGGATTCCTTGGTGGCCTTATGATGGGCGGGGCGATGTCGTCTATTGGAAAGCTCTCTAGCAACCTGGGCCACTCTAAGGTCAAGGAGAGCATTGAGATGCAAAAGCAGGTCGTAAAGGCCATTGAATCTCAAATAGACTCCGTAACCAACCCTGAAGAAAGATCAAGGCTTAGAAGCACTCTTCTGCAAGAGCAAGACAGACTGTTTAGGTTGCACTCTATTGGAAATGCTTTTTACGATAGGCTTGAAGAAGGCGACAAGAAGACAATTCTAAATCTCAATCAGAAGCTTTCTGATATCAGAGATCAGATCCAATCATCTAAGAGTAAAGAAAAGGACGCCTTGGTTGCTCAGTTTGAGTCTCTCTACGCAGAGAAGTCAGCTATAGAGTCAAAGGTCATAAAAGAAAGCGAACTTGCCGAGTTGTCCAAGGATAGGCCTTCCACCAATCAGCTGATGGGGCTGATAGAAGAAAGCGCCGAGGCCGTACAGGTTAGTAGAGAACAAGAAGCAGAGCTAGAGAAAGTAAGCAAGGAGGATGATGACGCAGTCGGGTTCTCTAATCAAGACGTAGCGGATCAGGTGTACAGCCTTTTGGACTCTGCTAAGACGGCAAGAGAGAGAGGCGATGTAACTACATACGGTAAGCTAAGGCAGCAGGCTAGAAGAATAGCTAATGCTTCTGGTGTTGACGGCATGGATTTCGTCAACCTCCTGGACCAGTACGAGAAAGGGAAAAGGATTCCCTTTACAGAAGGTCAGCAAGCAGAGCAAGAGGCAGGCCAGGAGTTTAAGGATGATTCTATTGAGCTGTCATTGAATGCGGGTCAAACGCTTGAGCAAGGTGGTGCAAACACAGCTGTTCCAACGTCTGTAATATCTAAGCTAAACTCTATCGTTAAAGGATTTGCAAAGAGATTTGGTCAGGGCAAAGTAAGGGCTAGATACCACAGGACTCAAGAAAGCCTGTACGCAACTAGCGATCAGATGATGGAGGAAGGGGCTACAGAGCTTAAAAATCCTGAAAACGGCGTAACCTTTGGTTTGTTTGTTCCAGATGGATCGGGAGGCGGAATTTTGCACATAGGCCCTAACTTTGCTCAGCAAGGCCAGGATGTCGTAACAGAGGAAGCTTTGCACTTTGTGTTAGAGCCACTTCTCAGGAAAGATGACGAGGCTAGGGGCAATTTGTTTGACACGCTGCTAGAGATGGCAGGTCTTGAGTTTGTAGGGGGCAAGATGACTCCCATAGAGGGCGCTGAATTTAATGCAGCAGCTAGAGAAGTTGTTCTTAGAAGAGAGCCGTTTTACGATGCTTCCAATCTTGCTGAGTTTGAAGAGGAGATTGTAATGGGATTTCTTCTTGACTACGCTCAAAGGCCTGCTGTTTACCGCGCTCCAGACAATAGAAACGCACTGCAAAAGTTCATAGACTTTTTGTCCAACATGTTCTCCAGGAACGGAGAGGTTGAGGGTAACACCATAAGCAATGCAGACGATCTTCTTACCCTAGCTGAAAAGGTATCTAGGGGCCTCAAAGGTGAAGAAACAGAGATTATGGGTAGGTATGACTCTGAGGTAGAGGGCACGAGAAGAGCTAAGGGTCAAGCAAAGCTACCCTTTGACTACCTGAAGGACACGGTCGTGTACTACAGAGAGGACTTTTTTGAAAGAGAAGACAAAGAGATTAAGCCCAACACAGGTGTACTGAAATCTATAAAGGTGAAGGACTACTTCCACTTTAGGAACTGGTACAATTACATGACCGCCAATCAAAGAAGACCTGGCAGAATTATAAAGCCTTACTACATAATAGAAAAGGATGGACAGCAAGAAGGTAGATACATAAGGATTCCTAAACCTAAGGTTGACAGGAATAACAAGCTTGTTTATACTCAAGGGCCTAAGACAAAGAATCAAAGGCAGTTAGAAAGACAGGCCAAGGCCAATGAAATTGCAGGTCTAAAGTCTCAAATAAGCTCCGTCGCTATGTCTTCTCGCACCAGAGAAGAGATGATGGAGAGGACAAAGCCTCTTGAGGAAAAGCTTAACAAGCTCCTTGGGATAGAGACGAACGAGGTTGTTGAGGGAGGAGACTCTGTAAGAGAGATAGACAACGTGGAGCCAGCCACCAACGAGGAGCTCAAAGAAGACAAGGGAGTTAGAAGAGCAAAGGGGGAGATAGTTCCGTCAGACGAGGAGATCATCAGTGATTTCATGTCTAGAAGGGAAAAGAATTACGGAAAAAAGGAGTCTGATAAAACTCTTGTTTCTAGCAATGTAATAGTAAACGTAGAGGACCTCCCCTATGAACTGACATCTATATCTAATCTACAAGATGCGCCTTGGTTGATGGTTTCTTACGACGCCTTGGGCGCCGCCACCATCAATATTTATGGCAAAGAGTACAAGCTTGATTCTGGGGTGGCTGATGTTTTCAAGGTGCAGCAAGCAGGAGGAAAGCTGTCATTGTCTCATGCAAAAAGCTCCCATCGAAAAACAAGTCTTGGAGAACTTAGAAAACTCAAGGGAAACGGCCATAGCAGGGTTCACGTATTTGTAAACACCAACAACGCCGTTAACGCATTCAAAAATCCAAAGCTCTTCTCCACCATGGTTAACTCCCTGATGGACAGGATCTTTAGCAAGAGTGTTACTGAGGGGAAGGGTAATTATAAGCCACCTATGAGTCAGAAAGAAGTCAGCGATATGATGATTTCAGCTTTGACTCAGGTGAAACACAAGAAGAAGACTGGATTGGACTTGATACTAGAATCAGAATATTTTAAGTCCTTAACTGACGCTCAGAAAAAAGAGATTGGTATAGATCCCAAAAAAAATAAGTTATTGCCTAAGGGAAGAACACGCTCCCAAGTAAGAGCTCTATATGACATATTGCTGTTGAATCCAGACGGAGTAAACGACAGTCATAAAAAGGATTTAACAAGCTTTGAATTTAGAGAAAAACTTGCTAAAAAAATTGAGCTGCTTGACAGGGCTGCAGATAGAAGAAAATATGGCAAGGAGAAGACGCACACCATCGACATCGGTACGCTTAGCGACCTTGAGTATCAGGCTATGGCTATAGACCCTAGCTTAAAAGTCACTGACTCAGAAGGTAGAACAACTCCATTTGGTGCTGGTTCTATTGGATTTGTCATGACGATAAATCTTGACGAAGCCCTTTCTGAGGATGGTCAGTTTGAAGACTTTACAAAGGCTTTCCCATATCAGATTGGTGGTCTAGAAGGAATTTACAAGCTAGATAATCCAGTAAGGGTTGAAAAGCTTCTTGGAGTTTCCCCATCCTCTGCTGCTTTTCTCAATCTGACTAGAGAGTTTGAGCCAACAACAGACATTGAGGGTCGTGGTCAAGAGTTTATTGAGGGTCAAGAGCAAAAGCTAAGAGAAGAGTTTGAGCAAAAAATGGCTCAAGAGAGAGAAAAGGTTGAGGAGATAGGCTCTAGAACCATGAGAGCTCGTGGCGTTATAAAAAACAACGTCAAGGCGGATCCGTCTACATGGACGCTTGGTGAGAAGTCTGCTAGTGAAAACTTCTTGAGCCTGTTTAAGCAGAAAATAGTAGACAAGTACCAAGGCATCCTTGACCTTCAGTCTGAGATAGAGAAGTCTAGAGGCTTCGCTACAAGGAAAGAAGAGGACTTCCAGATGGCTGAGGAGTTGATGTATGGTAAAGCTGCAGAGGACCTCAAGAAGCTTGAGAAGAGGGTTGATGCAATCACGGAGGTGATGAAAGACGAAAGCCTCACTCAGCAGGATGTATCGGACTTCTTGTATGCCTTGCACGTCAACGAGAGAAACAGGGTTATAGAAGAAAGAAACGGGACTAAGAATGGTAGTGGTCAAACAAACCAGCAGGCCGAACAGACTCTATCTCGCTTGGCCCCCAAAAGACAAGCGCTAGACAAAGTAGAGCGATTGGTTAGAGATATCCAGGATAGCACTAGAAAGGCATACGTAGAAAGCGGCTCGGAGAGTCAAGAGACTATTGATGCTTTTGAAAACATGTTTGAGTTTTATGTGCCACTATCTGGCTTGGCTAACGACGAATCAGCCGCAACGAGGAGTCCATACCCCACGGCATCAAGCCTTTCTATCACTGACCCCTCAACAAAAAGAGCAGTAGGTAGAGAGTCAGAGGCAGAAAACATTCTTGCCCAGATCATATCTCAAAACGCTCAGGCTCACATTAACGGCAGGACCAACGAGGTGATGAATACCTTGTACAACCTTGTTGAGAACAACCCAAACCCTAACGTTTGGAGCATAGTAAAAAATGCAGAAGCTTCTGATGGCCACGTAGTTGGGGTTAGAGTAGATGGAAAGCAGAGATTTATCAGGTTCAGAGACGCTAGTTATGCTGAGACACTTAGAGGTATGGGGGTAGCAAAGACAAACATGTTCTTGAAGGTCTTGTCTGTCCCTAACAACTGGCTCAGGGCATCATTTACAACACTGAACCCAGAATTTATAATCTCTAACTTCTCAAGGGACATACAGTCTGCTATATTCAATGCTGCTGCAGAAGCAGAAATAGAAGGAGGGGTCTTGAACGAACAAGGCATTGTGGCTGACATCATGTCCAATGCTGTACCTTCTCTTAAGGCGCTCCTAAGAGATAGTGTTGGAAAGGATATGCCTCCAGTTATAGGTAAATACTTTCAAGAGTTTAAAGATGATGGTGGTAAAACTGGCTGGGCATACACGAAAAGGCTTCAGGATTATGCGTCCGAAATAGACGAGGCTGTATCTAAGAACGGAAAGACCCCAGCTCAAAAGATTTTTGGTAAAGCAAAAGACTTTGGTAAAGCAATCGAGGGAATCAATGATGCCTTTGAGAACAGCATAAGGCTGTCAGCATACATCGCCGCAAGGGAGAACGGTGTAAGCAGAGAGAAGGCAGCTCAGTTGGCCAAAAACATCACAGTAAACTTCAACAAGCACGGAGAGTACGGCCAGGTGCTGAACTCAGTGTATCTGTTCTTTAACGCATCTGTACAGGGTACAGCTAGAGTTCTTAAGTCTTTAACTACTGGTAAGCCAGCCACAAGACCAGATGGATCTACAAGAGAGTGGTACCAGAGAATCAACAACGCTCAGAAAATGGCAGCTGGATTAGCATTGTTTAATGCTATGATTACGATGCTTAACAGGGCTTTGTCTGATGAGGACGAGGATGGTGTTTTGTTCTACGACAAGATTCCAGACTACGTGAAAGAAAGGAATATGATTATGATGTTCGACGGCAAGAACTATATAACCATACCTATGCCTTATGGATTTAACATCTTTGCCAATGTTGGGTCTGCATCAGTAGACGTGACTCAGGGAGGCAAGGATGTAGACGAGGCCTTGCTGTTCTTGTCTAGTTCGTTTATGAGTTCTTTCGTTCCAGTATCCTTTGGACAGTCTAGAGACCTATATACCTACGCAACGAAGGCATTAACACCCACAGCCTTCAAGCCTATAATTGAAATAAACAACAACGAAACTCACTTTGGAGGACAGGTGTTTATGGAGCAGCTTCCATACGGAACTCCAAAGCCAGAGTCAAGTATGTCTTTTAATTCACCTGACCAGCTAAGAAGTTTTGCTTCTTGGGTCAATCAGGTAACTGGAGGTAGCGAAGAGCGTCCTGGAGCTATAGACGTAAACCCAGACAAGGCTTGGCATTTCTTTGAATACTTCTTAGGAGGAGCGGGCCAGTTTGTTAAGAGGAGCGGAGAAACTGCATTCAAGATAGTTAGAAAAGAAACCGACACGCCTGATATTGAGTTGGCATTTAACGACATTCCGCTACTTAGAAAGATATATGGTGAGCCATCTAAGTTCTATGACTTCCAAGAGTTTAAGGATAACGGAGTCACAGTAAAGCAGCTTGCTAGGGAGATGAAAAACAGGGACTCAAGGAGGTCAGAGAAGGGCTACTACTCTGGCATTGCCAAACTTGACGAGCTGCTAAATGCTTATAATCAACAACTTAAGCAGTTAAGAAAGAGAAGAAGACAGGCTGAAAAGATAGAAGGGTTCCCAGAGAGGACAGCTAGGATTCAAGAGCTTAGAGATAAAGAGAGAAAAATAATCATGAAATTCAACCAAACTTATGAAAGACTCAGGGGGCAAAAAGATTAAAGACACCAAGCTTGGAGCTTGGCTTAAGTCAAAAGCACCAAACGTGCTTACAATTATGGGTGATGCTTTGCCCGACAAAGGCGCACTGGGTATTGTCAAAAACCTTCTTGGCAATGAGCCTGATGTAGACCCTGCAGAGGCGCAAGCTATTATCGACGCAGAGGTGAGGTTTCAGGAGAACGTAACGGAGCGCTGGAAGGCTGATATGGGTAGCGATGTAAAGCTCGCAAAGCTGATCAGGCCAGTGACTTTGATTGCACTTATGAGCATGTTTATGCTTACCATGGTTGCCGATAGCATGGATAACTGGCCATTTAACGTCAAGGATTCCTATGTATCTTTGCTTGAGATACTTATGTTAACCGCCTTCGGTGCATACTTCGCTGGTAGAACCATAGAGAAATCAAAGAAATGAGAGCTTTGTTGTTGATGCTGATGCCACTGTTTGCTACAGCGCAGACAGGATGGGTAAACGTAGAGTTCCAGGCTGACGCCTATGGAGGCGAGAGCACATGGGAAATCTACATGGTGGGTAGTGACAGCGTGTACGCTACTAGCGGCCCATTTGAGAACGCATCATACAACCAGCAACTCGTGGTACTTCCTGCTGGGGAGTACAATCTCGTGGTAAGCGATCAGTTTGGTGACGGCATCTGCTGTGAGTTCGGAGAGGGGTGGTTTGGCATAGAGAATACGTGCGGTGTCAGTGCATTTGTGTATGACTTTGCTCAGGCTCAGATTACCATTCCGTTCGAAGTACTACCTTGCCCTCCACCCCTTGTAGACTGCATGGACCCAGAGGCCAACAACTACAATCCACAAGCATATTTTGATGCAGGAAACTGCGAGTACAATGTGACGTTCAGGCTGGATCTTAATGGACCGCATCCTCCTGAGATAGACGTCCCTGAAGTGAACGGGACATGGAACGCTTGGTGCGGGAGTTGTTCTCAGATGACTGATGATGACGGAGATGGGGTGTGGGAGATCACCGCCTCTATACAGCAGGGCAGCTACCTATGGAAGTTCTCTGCAGATGAATGGGAGGTTCAGGAATTGCCAGTAGGCGTTTCTGAGTCTCCTTGTTTTTTGTTCGATGAGTTTGGATATGTAAACAGAAACCTAGTGGTCGAAGGCCACGTCTCTCTACCTCCTTTCTGCTGGGAGAGCTGCCTGCCTTGTGGTGCTGTGCCTGGATGCACAAATCCTAACGCGAGCAACTGGAACCCTTGGGCTAATCTCAATAATGGATCCTGCACAGGGTTGGGAGCAGATTGCCAGCCATGGGAGACAGAGATAGTAACTACGCTCATCCTCGACAACTACCCATCAGAGACGAGCTTCACCATACAGAATGTAACGTCTGATGAGCTAGTTATAGACTTGTCTGTAGGACAACTATCTGATGACATTGTAGGGGTTCCTCTGCTGTTTGCTACGTGTGCCACTACAGGTGACGAGCTAGAGATTGTCATCAACGACAGCTTTGGCGATGGCATGGGGGCTTCACAGTGGGGTGGTCAGGACGGATACGCCATGGTAGAATCCTGTGGGGACACCCTATGGTCCCTACCTGTAGCTGACTTTGGATACAGCGTGGCGGCTCAGTTTGAGACCCCTCTTTGCTTAACGGTAGAGGATGTGGTGGGATGCGGTGATCCAGACTACGTTGAGTACAACCCAGACGCAACCATCTCTGTAGATCTACTGTGTGAGACACTAAAGGTTTACGGCTGCATTGACGACTCTTACTACAACTACGACGAGCTGGCCAACACAGAGGACGCCATAGATTCCTGCTTCTACACCTTGACCATTACAGACGGGGTGGGCGACGGATGGTTTGGCAGCTGGATAGGCGTATACCAAGACGGTTGGACGTCACCTCAGTACAAGATGGGGCCTAACGATGGTAACGATGAGTCCTTTGATGTGTACCTGTCGTCTGAGGAAGATATTGAGATCTTCTTCTTTACGACTCCCCAGTCCCAGAACCAAGTGGAGCAGTGTGGATTCATGCTGATGGGGCCTACAGGGGATACGCTAATAGACGTAGCTCAGTGGAGCATGGTCCCGTACCCTAACACCTACTCGGTGACTCCGTACTGCGGAAATACGTGCGAACCATTTGTCTACGGATGCACAGACGAAGCGGCTCAGAACTACAGTGCCGTGGCGAACATTGATGAT
>Ga0209535_1000530_pt1 | contig 27320 bp, 12 predicted proteins | sample LinPmetageLP28_FD_184041 | JGI IMG/M metagenome (GOLD analysis project Ga0209535, IMG submission 184041) | Marine viral communities from the Pacific Ocean - LP-28 (SPAdes) (version 2) | ecosystem: Environmental > Aquatic > Marine > Oceanic | place: Pacific Ocean | collected 2009-08-22
CGCTGTAAGGTCTGTATAAACTGTGTCCTTGTCCCCGTCAACAGATCCAGAAATAGCTGGGTCAACTCTGATTGCTCCACCTCCGTTGAAGAAAGCTCTCATTACGGCACTGCTTGCGAACGTGACTGATCTCTCTTGAATGGCATTAGTATTAAATGTTCCACCACTAGTTGATGTTCCAATTGCCGCTGTGTCTAACGCTGTTGCGCCTGTTGATCCTGCCGCCACCGCCGCCGCTACTGATGCCAAGTTGGCCACCAAGGCTGATCTGATCGCCACTGCGTCACCCGCCGAAACCGACGATGCCGTTATTGATGTGTTTGTGTGATTGGCAATGTTAGCCAACCCTGTGAATAAAGAATTCCAACTTGATGCTTCAATGGTATCACCTGCTGAAACTGTTGCTATAGCTGTCTGGTTTAGTCCGTATATGCCGGCACCTACACCCGCAAAGTGGTTATATCCAAATGGATCCGTGCTACTCGCTACGAATACATTATATTCATCATCTAAAATTGCATCACCTGCCGAATATGCCATAAATCTATTTAACTCCTATAACGCACTCTGTTAGTGCTGTTTTTTCATTATATTTATCTTTGATTAAACGCCCTAATACATTAAAATGGTTAATCTCTTCGTTCTGTGCCACACGTGCTTCACCGTTTCCGGCCGAAACCACACGATCTCCCGCTTTACCTGTGCCTAATAGTTTGACCATGACCCGTCCTTTAAGTGCTACCATTGGATGTGAGTCATTGTTTCCTGCCTGTGCATTCATCAGGAACGCCGGACTGTCGGATATTACTCCAAACACAGCATCTGATAGTTCGTCGTTGCACTTTGTGATCTCTGCGTTTCCGCCCAGCACTACTACATCTCCCACTTCCGTGTCGCAGTCTGCTTCGTATCTCTCAGCCAAGTCAGCGTATTGAGCCGATGTTGAAGTTGCATGTACAATGTTGGCTCGTAAATCAACCAGTGTAGGTGCCGTCATTTCAGTGCCGCCTACATCACTCGATTTAAATGCTGTGAAGGCACCGCCTGCATTCCCGTGAGTAGTTGTTCCGTCATCTGCAAATGTTTCGTCCCATACCCAAAATAAGTCTTGCTCCGTAACAGCTGATGTATTACCCCTATTAATTTTTATGCCTGAATAAGAAGGCATTCCTGAATTGGAAGAAATATTTCTGTTCAATTCTATAATGTTGTCCTCAATCGTAAGTGTTGATGTATTGATAGTGGTGCTTGTTCCATCCACTGTTAAATTTCCTTTGACCCTTAGATCGCCAACAGACGGAAGTTCAAGTCTACCTGTATCACCATCCAGTGTCATAAGTGTTGTGGTAGTGCCGCCATCGTTCACTGTGAATATTATGTCCTTGTCTTGCGTGGTCTGTGCAATAGTTAAATTGTCACTGGCCATTGTGAAAGTAATATCCGATCCAGCACCTAGTGTAAGTGTTGTTCCGTCTACTAGAACACCTAGTGTACCTGATGTTGTGTCATTGGCATTTGATCTTAGATAGTTGGCCGCCGCAACTCCGCCTAATCCATCTGCATCAGTGGCTGTTCCTCTGAATTTAACCGATGATACCGAACTTGATAGTTGCATACCTTGTGCTACTGCTGAGAAGCCTGCCGCGACCAGTGCCGCTCCATTTGTCTCTGTCGAGCTTGGTGTGAATGCCAGGTTGGAAACTACGGCCACTACTGTGTCGTTTGCAACCATTTTCAGGACTGACCTGTTTACCCCTGTGTTGTCTTGTAATACTTCACTAATGATTTGTGTTACCCCAGAGCCTGCCACTGTGGTTGGTCCAATCAGTGTCCATGATGTACCTGTGTAAACATATAATTGTGTATTTGTTGTGTCGAACCACATGTCTCCCTGCACTGCATTAACAGGTGCCGCGGTAGAGTTAGTTGGTGATCCCACTGGTTTCCATTTCGAACCAGTGTAAACATTAATTTGATTGTTTGTTTTGTCATACCACAACTCCCCTTGAACTTTATTTGAAGGTGCTGTTGTGTTGTTGAAATTTTCTAGTAGCTTTACAAGGTTTTCATTTAACTTCTCACCGAAACCCGCATAACCTTTTCCGATCAATGCAATGTCGGTTGTGGCAGTGTCAATTGTGCCATCCGCTAGTGTGACCAATAAGGTCCCGAATGTGTTGTTAATCTTGTATGCCATTTTTAGTCGTTGTTTGATGCGTTATCTCTAACGTCAGTTAAGAAACTAACATCGCCAACTAATTTGATCAGTATTGATGCCAATTCCGGTGTTAGCATAGCGTCTATTTTTGCTTCTTCCTCTGTTGACCAAGCTGACTCGTAATTGCCGTTAATGTAATCTGCGACTTCTTGTTTTGTTGCCATTTAAATGTACTCCTTATGCTTATTTATTACGTGATTGTATCTGCTCATCGTCGGATATCCAAGTTAAGTCCTGAGAATATGCTCCATCGAGGTCACGCAGGAAAGTTTTCACGTTGCTCTCCGTAAGCACCATATCGTGGTATTTTTGGTATCTTTTGTGCAGTGCTTGTTCCTTTGTAGCAGTGTAAACCAACTTGATGGCTCGATCCTTTGCCAGTCCCATTATGCTGTCAATACACAATTTCAAACATTTATGCACGTTCCTTGGTTCTGCTTCCTTGTCCGTAACTATCCATTCCATAAAAGCAAACTGTGTCCCTTGTCCTATGTACAGGCCCCCTGCACACACAGGCTTTCCATCCGATTCCACCATCACGCCATCGGGTGGCAAGCATTCCTTTGGTACTATCCCAAACTCCCACTGTGTCCACCACTTCACTAGTGTGTCATAGTCCTTGTCTCTGTCCCATGGTCTATCTTGCATTTTTTTGTATCACGATCTTGTTAACATTGAATGTTGATTCGAAACAGTAACGTACCGCTTCTGCTACTTCGTTTGCTTTTAATTTTGGTAAGTCCTCCCATAAGCCCTTGGTCATGTCTGTGTCCACTACATCCGGGCAGACATCATAGACCGACAGTGGTTTGTTTATTAGTTCTTGTTGTAATTGTTCTATGTATTCTATTAAATCTTTTTTATTCTTGCAGTACTCTGCATAACCAGGATTATCCAACTCCTCATCTACCCCAATCTCGGTGCCTGATGTGCTTGTGATCACCACAACTTTTTTATTCTCAAAAACAAATTTGCCGTATATCCTTTTCAACAGGGTCATCTGTCCTCGTCCAGCATAAGCATTGAGTACAATAAGATTACAATCGTCTAATTGTTCCATTATTTCTATCTGGCTACATTCTAGATCGTATCCATTGCTACTACTCAATCCGGTAACTATATATTTTTTTTTTCGATACAGGTCAGATATTGCTTTGCCTATGCCCTTGGTATGACCTATTACTGTAATTTTATTTTTGTTTTCTTGATTCATACACGTCCACTAGATTTTCCAACCCTTCGAAACATTCTGAATAATGTTGGTAATACTTTTCAAACTTCTCTTTAGTGTATAGTGATTCCTTGAAAAAGTCAATTAATAATGTAGTTCTTTCACCCGGATTGTTGTTGAAACCGTTATGTACCTGTATGTCTGGTTGGAAAATAAATGCTTCTCCGGTTTTCCATGTGTACAATTCCTGTTTCCTAGTTTCTAGATTCATTACGTACATGCCACTTTGATCACTGCCCCCGTCATCTAGACACATCTGATATCTCCAACCGCCTTCGTTGTCTGTATGATTTCCAATCTTTGTGTTGGGTCCTACTGTCATAATCGCCACATTGGTCTTGTATGGAAATTTTCTCAGTATGGAATACAACATGGGATAGTCATTGAATGGCTGTCCTTCATGTTCTCCGGACTGTATGCCCAGTGCCTTCCACTGTCCATGCACATAGTCTCCTGACTTGTCATCAAAGTCGTCGGGAAGTCCCCTCACACTGTCTGAGAAATCTTCTGGATCTAAAAATACTTTGTTAGGTTGTGAATCAAACTCGTGTTTGATTTCTTGGAAATATTTTTCTAACTGTTTAAAACACTCGCCTTGCTGGCCGTGGTAATAAGATTTATCAAGCATTTAGTATATTAACATTTTTATCATGTATCTGTCTATCATGATCCTGCCAATTACTAAAAAATTGTTCACCGTGGTTTGCTAGTTCTTGTTGTTCACTCAATTCGAAGTAATCTGTGAACTCTGTTCCGTTGATTATTATTCTTCTGTTTTCGTTACCAAACACGTAGACTATTACTTCGTCATCACCTAGTGATACTCCTAGTCTACTGTCCTCAACTCTTGTCCATGCACCATCTTCTTTGACCATGTGCGTTCCTGACACTTGGATGCCGTTGTAGTCATACAAGTTGTCTATCAAGAACTTACCTGTTGCGAAAACTTTTCCACCAACTGAAACTGTGTCACCGATGTCCACTTGTTCAACTGGTTTCAATGAACCATCGTACATTGCGATCATTGTGCCTGCTATAAAACAACCGCCGCCACCTGATCCGCCGCCACCTGAACTGCTTCCACCTTCTGCATCTCCAAAACCTGCCGCTGTACTTGTGAAGTTTATTCCTGCGTTAAACAGCGCCTTCCATGCACCACCAACTTTTACATAACCTTCCGTTATTGATTTCCATACACCGCCAATTTTCACATATGCATCTACAATATCCTTCCATGCTCCGCCAATTTTTGCTTGGGCTTGTACACCTACATTGAATACTACTACTGCTAGACCGTCAGCGCCTGTTGAACTTGGATTTCCGCCTACTGCCACTCCTCCTGAATAGAACGCATTACTTGTTCCGCCTGGTGTAACACCTGATCCGTTACTTTCTGTGCCGCCTGCCGCTGTGTTTGATCCTGACCTGCCGCCAGTACCTCCTTGGTCTCCACTTCCTGCGTTACCTGATGTACCGCCGTCAGTACCTCCACCACCAGCACCACCACCACCACCGTCTCCGCCGTGGTCCTTACCGTTCTCTCCCAGTGTTCCTGGTGAGGCCGATGTTGCACTGTTTGTGTTAATTCCTGCTGTACCGTTCGAACCGGCTCCTGCACCTGCTCCGCTACCTCCACCTCCGGCTGTTGCAATTTCATTTCCGTCTACGAGTACTGTAGTGGCACCTCCGCCACCGCCTCCAGACCCTGAGTATGGGTTGGGTCCAGCATTACCGCCTTCGCCACCTGAATATCCTGCTATGCTTTTTCCATTTGCTCCGCCCGGAGCTCCGCCACCAGAACTACCGCCTGCTCCGCCGCCGCCTACTGCTACAGTTAAAGTCTTGCTTATGTTTGAAGTCATTGAGATGCTTGTTGCAGAAACGTGATGTCCAGCGGCTCCTACACCTCCAGGACCACCCGCATCAGATCCGCCACCGCCTCCAGCGCCACCCCATAGATGAACGTCTATAGAAGTTGTGCCAGCCGGTATAACGACTTGTTGTAGTGTGCCTGTGTAGTTGAATGTCTTAACGACTGCTACCATGGGACTAAGCCTCCCTTACGAACCAGATATCTCCGTTTGATCCTTGACCCGAGTTGGGTGCCGAAGTCTCAACGTATCTATTTCCAGCAATGCTGTTACTGGAGTCATCGCTTATAACCGAACCACCCCATAATTTTAACGATTTAGTAAGCTGTCCTGTAGTTGTAACGTCTGCACTTGTAGTCGACGATGATGATGTTATGTCCGATCCAACTGCATTAAGTGTCAATGTTGTGACTTTTAGATTACCTGTAGAGGAATCAGTTGTCAACGGTTTAGTGCCTTTGTTTGTATCACCGTCATCAGTAAGATCTGACAATAGTAATAGTTTAGAATATGTTTGGTTCTCACCTGCAGTCCAACGATTCTCTGATACATCGTAGAACAATCTAGCGTCATCTGTATCGCCTGTTTCAACTATAAGTCCTGCGTCTGCTTCTGAACTTCCTGCATTTACTTTCAAGAAAGTGTCTGAGTGTTCAACTATGTTGGAAGAAGTGTAGTTGTATGCACCGCTTACATTCAGGTTACCAGTGATTGTAAGATCACCTGTCAAGTCTATGCCGCCGTCTGCACCTGTAAGTGTCAACGGTGTTTTTGTTACTCCACCATCGTTCACTGTGAATTTTAAATCCTTGTCCTGTGATGTCTGTGCAATCGTTACGTCATTACTTGTAACCGTCACTGTCAATTCCTGTGCGTCACCAACTATGATTCCCGAGTCTGTGTCTACTGTCAGTGCACCTGTTGTGGTGTCTGCCGCATCTGTTCTCAGGAAGTTACCGCCTGCTATTACTGTGCTTGATGTATTGGCTGAGCCTGACACATCAATGAAAGAAGCCTGTGTGTTTGTTCCCTCGAACACTGCTCCCAGTGTTGAGTTAAGTGTGAATCCTGCCTTGATCGAAGCGAAACCTGTCTGTGTCACGCTTGGTGTGAATGTTTCTTTTGAAAGTATTGCTACTCTCGTGTTGCCTGCGTACATTGAAGAAACAACTTTGTCGCCACCTGAACTGGCAAGTGTCTCAATTTTCCAACCCGACAGTGTCTGTCCTGCTGTGTAAACTGGACCTATTAAATGAAATGCTGAGCCTGTGTAAAGGTAGAGTTGATCATCGTCTGAATCATGCCAAAGGTCTCCGGCCGAAGCCGAAGTTGGTGCCGTTGATTGTGATTTTGCGGCGCCTGTTGGTTTAAATGCTGAACCGTCGTAAACCTTAAGTTGTGACGTGTTTGTGTCAAACCACAACTCACCTTTCAATGGTGATGTTGGTGCTGATGTTGATGCGGCATTCTCTAGTAGTTTTACAAGATTCTCATTAAGACCTTCACCAAAGCCTGAGAAGTTCTTACCAAAAAGTTGTAGCGAAGTTGAATTATCTACTGTACCGTCTGTGATCTTGCCATTATTGGTAGAAAATGCTACCGACCCATCTGTTTTATTAATTGTGTATGCCATATACCAGTATTTATAACCTTCCTACATTTATTAAAATGACACTTTCTTCGTCATCTGCTTTATCTTGCATTGCTTTACCTACTATAGATCCTAAAACTGGACTTATTGCCTTTTGAGCACACCCAGGATGTGTTTCGCATGTGGTTAAAAGATCGCCTTTTGATACTGTTCCGTGTACTTTACATTTAACTTTTCCTACAAGTGCAATTGCTTGTCCTTCTGATTGATTATTCATTAAGTAGGCCGGGTTTTCACTGATAACACCTGCAACTCTAGTGTCATTCGAAATAGTTGATTGTGTAACTTCTTTTTCTCCACCAAAAATCATAACTGTTCCCACTTCGTAAGTAGAGTCAGTTTCGTAAACCTCAGCCAAGTCAGCATATTGCGCCGATGTTGCTAGTGCATGTACTGTGTTGTATCCTAGGCTTGACGTTCCGATATCATAACTTGCATCGGTGTCTGGAACTATTGCTTTACTAGTCAATGTTCCGCCCATTACTAGAGTTCCCATTGTATTGGCACCTGAACTTGTTAGGTTACCCGTTACGTTACCTGTCGCCGCCGCTTCAATTGAAGTTGCTTTAATTGTTCCACTTACTTCTAATGTGCTTGTTGGTGTAGTTGTTCCAATACCTACTCTCGATAGTGATCCATCTAGTGTCATCAAAGTGGTTGTCACACCACCGTCGTTGACTTTGAATGTTATGTCAGTGTCTACAACAGTGTTTGCTATCACGGCACCTGTACTGTCGATCGTTAATGAAAAATCACTGTCTGTACCAACAGTAAGTCCTGAATCGTTTACGACACCTAGTGTGCCTGATGTTGTGTCATTGGCGTTTGATCTCAAGAAGTTCGTCGCCGCAACTCCGCCTAATGCATCTGCATCAGTGGCTGTGCCTTGAAATTTTGCATCTGCTATTGCCGTTGTCAAAGTAATACCTTTTTTGATAGATGAGAAGCCTGTGATTGTTGTCTTAGGCGTAAATGTGTCTTCAGATATTATTGCAATAAGATTTCCGTCATTGAAAAGTTTTGTTATGTTCTGTGATGCATCATCCGAGTCTAATATTGTGTCGTACGTAAATCCGTTTGTTGTTCCTGTAGAACTTGGAGGTCCTACTAATACAGATGATGTTCCGCTGTAGTAATACATTTGTCCAGTACCCGAATCTATCCAGATATCTCCAGCGGCCAAATTGTTGGGTGCCGCAGATTGGTATGGTGCACTACCACCTGCTGTTTGAAATGCTGTTCCGTTGTAAACCTGTAATTTTGAATTAGTTGAATCCCACCATAGTTGTCCTTGTATTGGCTTTGTGGGTGCGGATGTGTTTGAAAAGTTTTCTAAAAGCTGTAGGAAGTTCTCTGCAATCAGTTCACCATACCCTGCATAACCTTTTCCAACAAAACTTAGATCAGTCTGTGTGTTTACAACACCATCTTGCACTGTGTATGCATTCGGTGAAGCAGAACTGTTAGTTTTGTTTACTGTATACGACATTTATTAGTACCCTGTGTTACCACCCGAAGTCGTTCCACTCACTGTATTTGATGTTGACAGTGCAGTTGAACTTGTTTCAGTGAATGTTGTTAAACTTTGTATCCTCAAAGTGTAATCAATTTGTATAAGTCTGTTTAGAGATTTCTGTACAGGGTGGAATATAACGTGTGTCAAAAGTTTATTTGTTGATCCGTTCTCTGTTCCTTCCCATGACTTCAATCCTAATTCGTCAAACACATAGTCGCCATTGAAATCTGTCGTGTTGTCGAATGCGGCCTGTCCTGTAGGCTCACCGTAATCTAAAGTACAAGTCACAACGATGTCAGTATATTTGTTACCTGCTGTGTGTCTCACTTCCATCTTGTTCCTGGTTGTATCTTTGTTGGTTGTTGAGTTATCATCTATAACTTTGTAATAAGTCTGGTTGTAAAGTGAAGCGTTTGTGCCTGTCGAGTTTGGGGTCAGGTAAGTGATTATACCCGTTGGGTCAACACTTGTTCCGCCATTTCCTAGTGCTATCTCATGCACGAACCCTGTTGACTTGTTTGCCAATGAATTGGCTAATGCCTGAGACATGTTTTCGTAATGTATAGCATTTCTTTTGTCTACAATTACTTCACCAGTCTCCGGGTCAAAAATCTTGATATGCCCTGTCATCATAACACCTGTGTTATCCTGGGGCTTTTTGTTTTCTTCTTTTGATTCTGTTGGTTTATCGTTCTGTGTCATCTAGTGTATTTATTCAGGTGCGTTTGTCGGCTCGTCCGCTATGAATTTAGCTGGTTGAGTGGTCGAAGCCTGTAATCCTTTACCATCCCCCGGATTACCATCTGCTCCTGTGTACCATACCTGTCCTTTCTTGTGTAATATCTTGATCTGTGTGCTAGATGCCGGTGCAGTGCTTAAAGTAACTGCTGTCGTGCTTCCGTCCACAGAATAGTTAATAGTTGATCCATCCTCGCTAGTGAGCAACAATCGTTGGCCACCAATGAATATGTCTAACTCACTAGCGGATGATGGTGCTTGTGATAGTGCAAACGTCAATGTACTGCCATCACCTGTGAAAGTGTTGGTGTATATTGTGTCCGCATAAGGGATGGTTTGAGTACCAGACGCATCTACCACTTCCGTGCCTGATCCATGCTCCTTAATTCCTGTGCCAAGTGTACCACGTTGTAATTGTCCCAACGTGTTTCCTGATTTTGTAAAATATTCTATTCTCTCTTTGTCTACGAACACGACACCTGGTGTTATTGACGCTATTGTTGATCCGTCATAACTTAGTATCTGTTTTGGTTCTGGGAAGACTGTTCCGTCTTCTACAGTGATTGACTGAATACCTTGTGTCATGTCTATTGTTAATTTTGAAGTCGCTGTTTTAGAAATTCGTTTGTAGAAACTCCTGTTCAGCATGTCTTTGAATATTCTGAATCCTGTGGCACCTACGGCAGTATCAAGTGCGAAGTACATCACATCCAATCTGTCTGTAGATACTATTATTTTTCCTAGCACTGTAATAGTGTTGCCACTGACTGTGTAGTCACTGCCCTGTATCAGTTGTTCACCATTAAGCCATGCATATGTGTAACCTGCATTTAGAGTGTCAAATCTTAGTTTGAATATTCCGTTTGCTCTGCCTTCCAGCACTTCTCTTCTCTGTTTCATTCCCAATGCGTTATTGAAAGTTGTCACAGACAAAATATCTGTTGCACTCAAAGAGTATGGAGAAGTTATAGCAGATGGTACTAAAATAATATCAGTGCCTTCGTTGAAGTATTGATGATCAACAAGTGTTGATATGCAGATAACATCTGTTGATGTTGGTACCGAAGCAGTAACAAATTCTATGTTATTGTTCGATGTATCAACTGTGTAGTGGGTATTCAAATCTTTCTGTACACCATTGACAAATACCTGTACCTGAGATGCTGACGAGATTGTTTTTGAAGGATCAACTGTTGAATCATCTTCAAGTCCCGATACGACACCATACGTATATGTACTGCCATCACCAATATAATATGTGTTGTCTGGTCCTCTCAACACCCTACCGTTTAGTTCCACTGTTGTTAGTCCAGAGAACGGACCTATTGCCCCTGGTGGATAAGTCAATGTGTATCTGTTGGTTGAACCATCATATGTTATTGCTTCGTTTCTCACACTGGCAAAACTCCTAGTGGATGTTGCTGATTTGTTGAATCCTGCTATCTGTATGAAAGTGTTTGCACCGGGTGCCGAATTAAACGTGACCGTGATTGTGTTTGCAGTTGTGGATGATGCATACGCTGTTGTAGGCACACCGTCGACTGTTACATATATGTCTGATGAAGTAGAATCTAGATTGAATTCGCCCCTAGTCGATGTAAGGAACGCTGTTGTGCTTCCGTCACCTGTGAAAGTGTTGACCACCCTGTAGTTCTCTCCAGATATAGCAAATACCTTTGTTGATATCTCACTATGGTTGGCTGGTGCTGTGTCAAATGTAATAGTTTTGTTGGTAACATCAATCGTGTAATCAGATATTGTAGAATCTAAAGCACTGCCTTTCTTAACTGAGCCGTCTACTGCAACCGTAACCGAACCTAACGATCCTGGGAAGTCACCAATGCTGTAAACTGTTGTAGTACCATCGCCTCTGTAATTCTTTTCTGATATGAAAGGGACGCCCGACTCTGGTGAGGTGTAAACTTTGATATCTAATGTGTCAAATAGTTGTCCTGGTACAACTTCTTCAGGTGCGTAGCTCGTGTCTGTTGATATGAAATCGTCACCCTCTAATAATATATCGCTCGGTGCGTGTCCCAGTGCTGATGTGAACAGACCGCCTTTGATAATTGAATCCAATGTCCTGTCATCTGTTGGTGTAAGCACACCATCATCATCGAATGGGATGAATTCAACTAGTGCATTTAATTCTGGTGTCTCACTGATAACGAATAGTACTGTTGACCCGTCACCTCTGATCACATCAGAAAGTTTCCTTCTTGTGCTATCATCTTGTGTAATATAGACCTGAAATACTTCTGTGTCAGAGGGTGCTGTATCAAAAGTGAAATTATTAGTTTCTCCAGATGCTCTAAATGCCTTGATCCTAGAAGTGCCGTAGTTGTCCCATGGGAAATCATACCAGCCTGCTTTGTCCCAACCTGCTTCTTGTGAAAACAGCAATCCTGTAACCATTGTTCCGCCGTAGTCAACACCTGTCATCACTTGATCAAGTTCATTGCCCGGCATGCCGGATCCTGGTGTATAGAAACCTTTTGTCCTGTCCGCCGCTGTCAGTCCTGTCTCGTTACCAAAAACTTTGTAAACACTGCCTGTGTTGTCATTAAAATCTGTTGTGGACACGAATGCATTAGTAACCTTGTAAAGTTGATTATTGTGTCTCAATAAATCGTTGTAACCATAACTTGTACTTGCTTTCCAGTCTACCACCCTAGATGTGCTTGACACCCTGTCAAACTTGATCGTGGTGTTAAAGTCCCTCACAAGATCATTGTTTAAATTAGCATAAGCCTTCGCTTTGTCTGTTGGAGAGGAACCATCGCTGGATCCTCCTGTAAGTACCACGTTGGGTGTAGTTGTGTAGTTTGCACCAATACTGTTTACGGTAATCTTAGTCACTGCACCATTCCGAATAGTTGCTGTGGCAGTTGCCGCCGTTGTAGTTGGTGTCACATACATTTTGTATGCACCTGATTGCGTTGACAGTGCATGATTAGAAATTTGACTGTCTGGCATGTAGTACGTTCCTGTGTAACCATCGAATGTGTGAGAGTGCGATGTACCAGATCCGCCATTTTGCGAATCCCATATATTAGATTGTGTTTCACTAGTGAACAATGGATAGTAGTAACCGTAACTGCCCGAAGACGCTCCTCTCGAACTTGTTGCCAGTATCTGAAACGGACCCGTAGATCCTGTTGTTCCACCAACTATTGTTACAGTCGGTGCCGTTGTGTATCCGGAACCTCCTGATGTAACAGTAACCGACGACACATACTTCTTGTGATAGTCATTCCACATCTGGTGTGGATATTCTGTCAATTTGGCAGTGTCTAGGTCAACATTTAATGGTCTAATTTTGCCTGTTTCATTATCATAGAAAGTAGGATTGTCGAAGTCTGTGAATATCCCGTCCTGTGTTTCCGTGCCAGTATATCCTAGTTTGTATTCTCTCAATTTTGTATGGAACGGTTTGACTTCATTTATATAACTCTCTATCCAAGTATCGATACCGGGAGTATATGACTTCCTTTGATCTAATTTTCTCACTGAATTTTTAGCATTAATGAATGAAGTTTTAAACATCCAGTCTACGTATGTTTGTTCAGATAGAACTTTTCTCAATCCTGTAAAGAACAATGTATTGTATTCCACTGCAAGATCGTTGACAAATAGATCATCTCTCAGTGCTGTCAAAATTTTCCTGGTCTCTATCGCAGGTTCCTGATCAAAGAAGTTGTCATCAAACGTATCATCACCCGCAAACCCTGTTGCATCTTGTGTGAAGTCATACAACTTGGTAGACAATCTTATGGTTCCATTCTCTGTTCCTACATTTGTATATCCTGTTGCAGTCTTCATGAATAACTTCCATCCACCTGTGTCTGCACTAGTGACTTTTACATGTTTACCTACAGCAATGTCCAACTTATCAAGTTCATATTGGTAGGTAACTTGCTTGTCGATCTTTGTGTTCTCATCGTGTGCCATGCCTGTTTCGCCATGATGGTCCGGTACTTGGTACCAATCTATGTAACTCCAATATGGAGATGTATTGTATGTTTGTATTTTTGTTCTAGACCAGTCCGTACCGTCCCATGTGTATATTGCCCAAAAGTTGTTAGCTGTCTCGTCTGCTTTGACTAGATAGTTCACTGTTCCGGAAAGGTCTCCCGTATTAATATACGTCAACTCTGCATATGTGTCGACAGATGCGTCCCACTCCAGACTTTGTGCTGTAGGCTCGGGATCTTTTGAATCTAGATTTGTTAGACTAATCTGTCCTGTCAATTGATATTTAAGTAAAATTGTGTTTGCATAATCAATAATTTCTTTCAATGCTGAATATCTATTAACATACCAACTCTGTCGAGGTCTGATATTGTTACCGTATCTTTCGTTGGGTGGCAATGTTAAATCCGGAACTTTATCTCCAGTAGTATTCTGTCCTACCAATGAATCCCACCAACGTGATTCTATTTGCTGTCCGGGTTTGTAATCTTTATCTCCTTCTCTGGCTAACTTCCATACAGAGTGTGCATCTCCTTCAAAGTTATTAGTACGTATATCTATGTTCAGCACTATTTGATCGCTGACTAGATCTTTTACATTATATAACTGGAATTTATTTGTGTCCGTGACAGCATAATACTTGAAGCCAAATGTATGAGGATTCGTTATGAGATTAGACACATATGATGTGCTGTTTTTTCTCAATACCACACTGTTAGTAGGTAAATCTATCTTGTTCTTGACCCAATAATAATAAACATTTACTAGAGTGTCTAACCTAGAATTGTATCTCTGCACCACTGTGTACTGTGAATCGTCTCCATACAGTGCAGTGCCTGAAAGATTCTGAGATGCCGAATTTGATCTGATGTTCCATTGGCTAGGTAATATTGTTGATTCTACCCATTCATAGATGTCTATGCTTGATCCTGGGAAGATATTTCCCCATGTGTTGTGTTTGTACTCTTGTGTATCTTGTTCATACCAAAGCCACTTGACTGTTGAAAGATCCCACCACGTCTCACCTATGTGTGTTTCTGCCCATGATGTTTTGACATTTGCATTTTCACCAAAGTTGTATGTCGCTGGATCCCATGTTGTTTTGATATTGATCTCTCTGTCTGCTAACCCCGGTATCCTGCCCTTGATTGGATCATATAACTCGTAATAATCTTTCAGTTGTTTTGTCCTATTGTTGAACTCGAATACTTTTCCTAATTTTTCTATGTCTATTAATGCTGTCTCTGTAACTAAATTTTTCCATGCGTACTCTCCGTTCACGTTTAAATCAAATGAAAGCACCGTTCCATCATTTGCCAGTTTTGAACTTCCGTCTGCTAAAACATTCCCGTCATCTTGTGGGGCTCCAACTAACACTGTATTGTCAACCATACATACGCCACGTCCAAAATCGTCTGTCTGTGTGATGCTATCTCCCATCAGTCTGTCGTCTATGATAAACTTGGTGTTGTACATTGTGGCAGTGAATGCACCACCTGAACCCGGATTGCTGTCAACAATACCAGTGTCCTGTAAATCAAAAGTTGTCTCACCGGAGTCAAATTTCATTTCCCTAGAACTTGCAAAATTTTCTGCACCAATAACAACTCTTGTTCCTGATTGATTTATGTCAAGGTTTGTTCCAAACTTCATGTTAGTGTGAGAACCCGGTGCACTTATAGTTTGTTGTAGTGTGTATGTGTTACTCGACTCGTCTGCATTCCACTTGTAGTAATACACTGCACCTGTGTCTGGATTGTCTGTTCCGTCCACTCCCGGAGCACCTATGATTAGTGTCGTTCCATCCTTGCTCATTGCCAATGCATCACCGAATGCTGTGTTTATCGAAGATCCGTCACTTGTTACACCTGTAATTGTTTGTGCCAGTGCAAAAGAATTCATTGTGCTTCCGTCATTGCTTTGTGATGTTCTTATGAATATTTCTACTTTACCTGCGTTTCCCGGCGCCAGTGAGCTGACTGCTAATATATCACCGTTGTCGTTTGCGGCCAATCTATGTCCGAACCTGTGTCCTTCTCCACCTTCTGGAGCTTCTATCGTATAGTTCTGTGTCCAGGTGTCATATGTCGAACCATCTGCTCCTATGCCCCAAGTGTAAAGATACACTCTTCCTTCGTCATTGTCATGTCCTGGTGCTGACACAAACAAGTATTTTTGTGCAGTTGATCTAATAGATGATGCACCCGGTTCTGATATCTTGTGTGCCCATCCAAAGTTAAGGCCATCATTTGCAGTAGATCCATCTGTTGGGGGTACCACTGTGTCTAGTAGTCCATATTTGAACGTTGTCGGCTCCCATAGATATATTTTTAACAATCCTGAATTCTGTTGTCTTGTACTTCCATCTAACCCAAGTGTATTGGTGTAAGGTGCACCTGCGACAACAAAGTTCTCGTCTGTGCTTATCGACAACGACTCTCCCAGTCTACTTGTATTATCATCATTTTCTGTCATTGTGGTCGTGGATTGAATCTGAAATTCAGTTCCTGGTGTTGTCGACGACCTGAACAGGAAGTGTAAGTTACCTTGACCCTTGCCTGGCGCTGACGTGATTATAGTTCTTCCATCGTTACGTGCTACTAGTCTATGTCCAAACTCCTGCTCAGTGGTGCTGGCATCTGGTGAAAGAATCTGTGCCTGTGTGTATGGATCTTGTTTCTCGTACACTCTCCATAGACTTGTCGCACTATCTGTATCGGCAAAAACCTTGTCTCCCGGTTTCTCTATACTGTCATCCTTGTCGTTGTAGTCTGCATAATCTATCAAATCATTTACATTGTCCATGGATGATAATCTCACTGATACGAATTTGTAAATGTTACCGTAACTGTCTGCTGTTGAACCGTCTGCCAGTGTTGGCAAGAAAGTTGTATTTCCTGTGTAATCTATTATCAGCGTTTTGTGATCTGTAACAGCAGAAACTTGGTATACACCATTCAGTGTATTTTCCTCGCTGTTAGATATTGCAAAATAATCGGCTTCCGTTGTGGACGTCACAGCGTTTAATCCATGAGAAGTAGTAAAGGTTATTTCTAATTGTGTATTATCATTGATAGGGGTAAGTGTCGCTATCTTAAATTTAGCATTTGTAAGTCTTAACACGTCCCAGTCGTTGTTGCTCTTGTTTGCCACCCATACTAGGTCATTACTGGTTATTCTGTTGATGTCTAAATTCAATAGTTCCTCTATACGAAATGCTGTGTGCTGTACCTGTTTCAGCTGTGGATATCCTGCAGTCTTGTAAATTTGTGCTATATCACTGCTCACGCCTTCTTTGCTATAGTCCAATTTACTGAATGTTGTAGATGCTGTGTAATCTATTGGTTTATAGTACAAATTTTCTTTTACTACTGCATTTGATCTTGGATACTCTAACGATTCGTTCGTTGTGTCAAACAGTTCTATACTCTGTGGATCTGCTGTGACCTCAGTATCTTTCAGTGTAATCTGAATGTTTTCTATGGCGTCTGTGTTACCAAACTTCCCTGTCCTGATCATCCACTCTGGATAAAAATTTAAATTTATATTTTCGCCTTCGTACTTGGCTTTGAGTATCTTGTCTATGGCATTCTGCGTACCTTTCTCTCTGATGTACCCTTGGTAGAACTTGTACTGTGATACGTCATTAACGAAAAGATTCTCTAGGTAGTCCCTGCTTTGGTATCCAGTCAATCTTTGTGCTAATTGCTGTTGTGATTCATCGAAGTTGTTAGTCTCTAACTCATAGAAATCATTGAACTGAGAGATCTTGTATTCGAAGTTTGGTATCAATTGCGGGGCAGGCTTGCTGTCTTTCAGCGTCCAATTAATTTTTTCAAATTTAGTACTCGAATTATGATTGATCTTGGCTACGTAAAATCTACCTTGGTATTCCACGCTATCACCTATCCTGTAATCTGTGTTGGCCAACCAATAAGTTACCTGTGCGGCATCAAATACAAAACCAGGTGCATAGTAGTCACCGTTCCATCCGGCTGTCTTCCATCCTACTAGTTTTAATCTCTGTTGTCTGAATCCTGTGAAAGGATCATAAAGTATATCAGAAAATACTGTTCTGTTGTCAAACAATAACACATGTTCTTTCTGTACTGTGTTCAGTGCCACATGGTACAAACCTACAGTGTCTGATTTAATTGCTAACTCAAATGTTTTGCCAATTCTTTTTGTTGAAATTTCTCTTATGTCTATCTTCCTTCCTCCCGAATCTAACAATGAATAATCACCTGCAAGATTTTTCAACTTGCCAACTATACTGTTATTGGTGTCTAGTTCAAAACCATCTGCCGCTGGTGAAACAGTTATAGCAGAACCAGGCGCCCACTCTTGCGTCGTCCAAAATAAAAATTCTCTTACTGCATTGGACCAGTTTAACGTTTCTTTCAATTCTTTTGAAAAATTGTTAAATTTAAATCCTTGGTCTTCTAGCCAGTGCCCGTATCCAAACAAGAAGTCCGCCACGTCCTGTATTGTGTTGAAAACATATCCATAAGGAATAGTCTGTGTGGTTTCCTGATAATTGTTGTATTGTTTAACTTTTTGTGATCCTGCTACTCCTACCGAGTTATTTGTATTATTTTTAACTGGATAGTTAAAGTTAAAGTACGGTTTCACTGTAGAGTATCCAAGAACTTTGTAGCCACCTAGTATGGTTGACCCGTCTGCAGATATGTCTGTGTTCTTTTCTATAAGCACTCCCGAATAATATAAACTATCGACTGGATTTGATGTCCTAAACAATATTTTGTAGTTCTCTTCTGGTATAAATTTTGATCCGGACGTTGATCCTGGTGATATAGAATCTGCAAGAATTTTAAGATTGTCCTTGTCTGTGAAACCGCCCAGCTTGTAGGCCAACTGCACATTAAGATTTTTCATCTTGTCATAGTAGAATGTTTTTGTGTCAAGATTTTTAGATATCAAATAGTTAACCACATATGGCTGATATCCTGCTGTCTGATATCTGGTCGTGATTCCTGTTTTTAAATCTGTTTCCGTTTCTAAATGGTATCTAGCACTGGCAAGAGTTTTTCTAATACCTGTTTCTGAATAGATTTGATTGCCTGCTACGTTAGTAGAAAGTCTCGATGGATCAAAGAAATTAGAAAAGAATCTAGCGGGTCTTGTCAGTGCAAGTGTTTTCATTACTGTGAAAGGGTATGCACTTGATCTTCTCCATGCCGTCTCCGCTGGTGCTTGGTCTCCAAACTTCCAGGCATTCTGCCTTCCTGGTATGTCAAAGTTGCCAACAAGTCCTGCTGATATTGGATCTAGTAAGTTACCTGATGCATCTACTGGCAAATATGTTTTGATTAATGGCTTACCGTACCTGCCTGTCTGAGTAGCTACTGCATTCCATAACACGTCATTGCCTGAAGTGTATGGTGCTGTTCCGTATGTTGCGTCCCAAGTGCTAGGCTTCTCTGAATGTCCCAACATTTCCCATGGTCTTACGTGCGGTGCATCTGTGTCGTAGAAGTATTTGTAAATGCCTCTCCAGTATCCCGGAAGATTATTATCTATCAATCTGCCTGTTGATCTGGCGTAGTTGTATGTAAACGGAGAGCCTTCTGAAAAGACTGTGTTGTTTATGTATTGTACATTGTTCCTACCGGCCCATTGGTAAAAGTCCGGTGACATCACACTTTCAATTTCCTGTAATGTGTAGTCTGTGGATACGAATGCACTTGGTAATACATTATGAATATCTAACAGGCTTGAATCATATGCCGTTTTTAAATTGTTGTAAATTCTTTTTTCAAGTTCCAAAATTAAATTATCACGTTCGTCGCCATAGCCTTTGACCAGTGATCCGTCGTGTTTCCTGATCACTGTTGTGTCTGTCAAGTATGTGGTGTCTGTGTACTGTTCTGGTGTAAATTTTGGATACATTCCTAGTTTAGTAGGCGACGGTGGCATGTAACTTCCAGTGGTATCTGTGTAATCTTTTATTACAATCTTGTCTCCTTCTGCTAGTGTTTTACTGATGTTTACACTGTCATCCACTGTGCTAAATGTGTAATCTGTGCCTAACAACAACTGTGCAGTATTTAGATAAACGTAAACTGCCCTGTTACTAGGTGTAGTGATATCGTGTTGCGAATCGAGTGCGTACTCTGTCTGCGATGAACCTAATACTGTGTATGATCTTGTTGAAACATTTTCTCCCCAGCCCACCATATCTTCATAGAAGAAAGGAAAACTGTTGTCCCTGCCCGGTGTAATTGCTGATATAATTTCGTCAACTCTGTCAGCGACCACTCCTTCGTAGGCAGTGCCTGTTGCATGTGTCAGGAATGCGTTGTACCATTTCTCATATTCCTTGCCGGCATAATCTATTGCCGTAATTGCATTTGACTCTTGATCTATCAGAGAAAAAATAGCAGGAGGTAAAGGTGCCTCATGTTGATGTATGCTACCACCTTTCAGCCTAGCGTCCGGTATGTCCCTCAAATTTGATGTTCCTGGAATCGCCCCTGTAACATCTGAATTTTTTTCTAGTATGTCTTTGACATGACTTAGAATCTGGCCAAATGTAAACGTGCCCAACTGTTGATTAAGACTGTTTGTTGATAAGTTTTCTGGAACTTCGTATATACCCTTAGTATCTACTTTGTCTGCGGCACTATATCCTGCTATCCTTATTTGGTCATCTATAGCAAGATCTTTGTTGAATTTTACGTACTTGTTTTTAGTGCCATTTACTAAAGTGTAATCTGTTGCCAATGTCTTTCTATTTCCGTTAACCACTACAGATGCTTCAACGTCTGTAAGATCACTAGAGTCTTTATAGAAATCTATAGGGAATAATTGTTTCTCTGTTTTGTCTACTATAAAAGTTCTGATGACACGTTGTTTACTGTCAGCTATACGTTTGGTCCACGCAGATCTAGAATTATGTGTAGACCTTCCTGTGGTATAATGTAGATGTGCTTCTGCTAATTTTTTAGTGATTGTTTTTTTGCCACTTTTGTAAGTGAACGTGCCAGATGTGTGATCTGAATCGAACACTATGTCTCCAACATTGTTTATGGTATTGTATTTGACTTTTATTCCTAACACAGTGTCTGTAGTAGCAGTGTCTGATGTGGCAAATGCAAAAACTTTTGCACCTACAAAAGAAGAATTTGGATAGGTAGTAGCATCATCCAGAGAAGTGTGATTGTTATCAAACATGCTGAACAATGGTTGTTGATTTACTCCCGTCTTCAGTTGTGCCTCTACAAATGATTCTGTTGTGCTGTTGTAATAGAAAGTTTTTCCTTGATTCGTTGTACCAAATTCTATGGATATAGAGTCATTGTCTACAGGCGTAGAGTCTGACGCTTCTGTGAATGATATTCCTAGTGTTGAATCGCCACCTGTAACAAAAGCAACATCGTATATTTTGTTTTTGACTGTCTTGTCAGTGTCAGCGGCAAAAACTATTCTCATACCTTGCTCTAGTGCTAGTCCGTCAACTATGTACCCTGTACGTCCTACTACATCGCTAAATGCATCTGTCGTCACTGTGTCGTAAAGTGTTACAGATCTTTTGGCTACGGTTCCATGATTGTATAATGCTAGTCCCGAATCAAATTCTATGATAGGTCGCTTTGCCCTGTCGTCCTCATTCAGTGTCGGTGTGTATCCTCCGACCCTTGCGGTCTCGTCAATGATTGCTTTATGGAACCACCTGTTGTATCTCGACCATGCATTCTGATCTCTCGAGTCTCTCTTGATGGTTATGTAATCTTTAGTTTCCGGTGTGTAGTATGCCTTGGCATATGGCCTTGAGTCATATCCAGCCTGATCGTAAAGTATTGTGCTTTCTGTGGCATAACTTGCCGGTGTTATTAAGTCGTCGACATTGGTCAGAGATATTGCCTCCCCAACTCCTTCCACATAGTACTCGTTGTTTAGATATGTAGAATTGGTTGCAAGTTCACCTGGTGTAAATTTAATTTTCATTCCATTAGAAAGATCTATTGTTCTCAAACTATAATTCTTAACACCTACGATCTCATCTTCGGGATTTATTTTTACTGTAGTAGTAACATTTCTGATCTGCAATATGCCGTACATAGCGTCATGATTGCCACACTGATAATATAAAGTGTCCGGAGTGCCCGTAAGTGGAACTGTGAATGTCACTGTGCCATAATCAGCTCCGTTGTTGGTTACGCCTGTAGAGTAAAGTGTTGACGTTGAACCGTCCTCTGAAACTTGACTCTTGTATGGTTCAGTCATTATGTAGAAAGGGTGTCCTTTTGCGTTTACATTAAATTTGTATGTGTTACCCCTGTACAATTTTATTATTGGATTTCTCTCATTTTCTTTGTGTGGGAAACTGTAAGCCCTCGCCGAACTGCCATCGTCCTCTGATATCTCAACCTTGTATTCTGCCACTGCAGATGGACCTACCGAATCTAGCTCTATGGCTCCCGGGCCATCTGGTATCCAATAGTACTCTCTGTAGTTGACCAACTTGTCATAGTCTATGGCCGGATTCCATGAATACACTGTTTCCTTGTTCAGCCTATCATGATTCGTAATATCACCGCCTAAGTACTTCAATTGATTTATGTAGTCATCGTATGTTCCTGTAAACCTGACTTGATCTTCAGGATTGACCGATGTTGTATCTCTGTCTGTGTATGTCACAGTTGGCTCCAACTGGTATGCATACCTATCCCTGCTTGTAGCGGAGATATATCTATCGTTGACATCTCTGGTGTAGGAGTCTTGCCTACCGATGTAGCCGTCCAATCTCTCTAACGATCCTTTTTGTACCAATGGATCCATTGTGCTTGATAGGAAACGTTGGTTGCTGTCTGTTCTGTAGAATGCAGGCAGGTGTTGCACAGTGCGTCTGTACTCGTTTGTGCCTTGTTTGACTACTTCGTTATTGGTTAATGAGTTTGTGGGATTATCAGCCATTAGTATCCTGACCCACTACTGCCGGTGCTTGAACTTGATCCCGAACTTGTTGTAGTAGAGCCTGATACCGCTGATCCTGATGTGGTGTTTGTCGTGGCAGTTGATGTTGATGTGACCACAGTACCCGATGCCGCCAATTGGTTGGCTCCAAGTGCTGTTATAATTGACACATCATCAACGGTGGCCCCACTGATGAAAATCTCGTCTGCCGCTGAGTCTATCTGGAACAGAGACCCAAAACCCTGTCCTGTTTGATTTGGCACAATCACAGCAGTCAGTAAATCCGGTGCTGTTTGATTATGGATGTAAGCGGCTAATTCTGTAAAGTAAAAAGTGTCTCCAAAGTCCCAGTTGTCTAGTGCAAAAAATTCATTTACAGCGGCAATAACCCTTGTCTTTATTACTGCATCTGAAACATTAGTTTTTGGATTTTTAACAACCTTAAAGGTTGCTTGTAATTCTTCGTCGGCATTGGTTCCAAACAGTACCTTGTATTTGACAGGATGATAAATGATCTGGTCCGAAAGAGATTTTAATGGATTAAGCACACCCGAGTAGGCAATACGTAATTGGTCTGCTGTTGACACATCAGGGTTGGTTCCCCCGTCCTGTAGATAGATCCTGTACAGGTTATCATAAGTTCTCTCTAATAGGTAAACATCAATGATGTTAGAAACACTAGGATCGATTCTTGTCTCCTGCCCTGCATGATGTTTGTATTGAAAGTCTATTGAACTTCTGCCTTTTCTTGCTCTGTAATCTGTTGTTGTTGTAAGTGTGTTCGTTGTTGAACTATATTTCTTGATCACATCCTCGTCAGATGCATAGAAGTAGAACAGCTGACCGTCAGTGTAAGTTGCACTGTTTAGATTAATGTTGGTTTCTTTCTCTGTAACCACAAAGTTAGTGGCCGCATAAGGTCTGAATCTTTCGATCGTATCATATGATGTGTACTTCTCAAAGAACACAAACTTCGTTGATTCTGAAAGGGTAGGTTCTATCACTATGTCAAATATTTCTGGATTGTCTACAACACCGTCATCATCGTCGTCAAAAAATCCTACTTTAACTTTTCTGTTGTCTTGGAAGCCGTCTGCTTCGTTCACTGTGTCAACAACTTGCCAGGTGATAGGATAACCTATGCTGTTGCCTGTCGAAACAATGCTGTTAGTTTTTAAAATTTTGACTACGTCTTTTACAGTTTTTCCTGTTGTGTAGTCAAAAATCTTTTCTTCAAGATCGAAATGGAATTTATTTTGACTTTCTGACTCAAATATGTAATCTAACTTTCTGTACTGAACAGTGTACGTGTTTCCGTCATTGGTAAATTTAAACCACCAACTAGCATCAAGGTTAGTGCCTGATGTGTCTCCCGTGGCAGATAAGTCAAACACGCCGCTAGTGCTTAAATTAGTAGAAGTTATTACTTTCCAAGTTTCACTGTTGCTGTCATATCTCAAACCAAACTCTTCATATGCTTCAATTCTGTCAAGCATGTCTGCTTCCAATGTGGATGAGAATGAAGTTGTAAAGTTTGGAATTATAGCATTAATGACCGAACCTTGTGGTACCACGTTGTTAAGTGTAACTGGCCCAACACCTGATTCTAGATTACCTACACCTCCGTTTGCACCGTCAAGCACTACTGCACCTATCTTGGCCCATAGTCTATCTTCCGCATTGTCAGTACCCGCAGTTGCCAATGTACCATTTAAAAATTGCCGTGTGTCGGGAGATGTAAACTTGATCAACGCTCCTGGTTTGGCAAACTTCATGTTTGAAGTTGCAGAATCACCTATCACTAATGCTCCGCCTGATGTGAAGTAACCTGTGTTTGTGTTAGTGGATGTAGTTGTTGAATTCCATGTTGCTAAAAGTGTGCTTACATCTTTTGTGGCATATTTCAAATAGTATAAGTGTCTTGTATATGCTTGTTTTAATTTTGCCTCAACAGACGTGTCTATCGTTGACTGTATGTCGTTCTTATTATTAAATGTAAATGTAAACTGTTGAGTTGACTCTTCCCTATAGAGTATGCCATCCTCTGCAAAAGCACTCACATTCGAATATGCTCCTGTTGGATCCAATATTTCCTTGGCTCTTGATATTCCAGATGCTGATCTGTTTACTGATCTAACTTTTACAATTTCCTGTGACACACTCAAAGGTACCACTTGGTAATCCTCTGCTGTTATCATCCTGTTCTGAGAATAATAAACTTGTGAAGCTTTCTCCTTGATAGACTCATTTGATTCTGATGCCGCCGCATTGTAGACTGATGCTTTAAGACTAACATTCAAAGATAATGTCTGCTGTGCACCGTTGGCATCTGTGTATGGTATAGTCAGCTGTATATTCTGCATGTCTGCAGGTTGTACCGCATACTTGGCGTTGTCGCTGGTCCTGTAATATAATCTGAAATTACCTAACGGAAGGTTTGAGAAGTTGCCGTCGCCAAACACTAGATCTATTGCATCATCGTTTTTAGTAACAACGTTGAAAGTGTTTCTATCGGTTTTAGATAGTGAATTGTATATCGCATTGTTTCCTGAAAGAGACGGAATCTTACTCCATGATTCAGACAACTGTCCAAACTGGTCCAACTTGTACAACCAAACATCTGACTCGTTTATGTTAGATTGTTGAAAACTTTTAACGTAATTTGTTATTGCTGTGTCCACAACAAATTCTTGACTTTCTAAAGTTCCTTGTTTGAATAGGAAGAAGAAACCTGTGTTGTTGGAACTGTCACCTTGTCCATCTGCTCTGTACGTGTACGTCAATCCTGTGCCTGGTACCGGAGAGGATTCATCAATCGACTCTGAACCTGCTATCGTACTTGACAGTATCTCAAATGCTCTAGACACTCCGCCTACCGCTTTGCTGAATTTGAATACAGGAAGATCAAACTGGTTGGAACTTAACGTGTACACTTCCGTGCTTATCCCTCCTACTGTTCCTGACTCTCTTGGATTGCCAAACAGTTGTCCTGTCTGGTTGGCCGCGTTAAGAATAGCAGTGAACTGCTCTCTGTAGTTTGAGTTGGCTCCGTCATTCCATATAATATTTGAATTTGCTAAATTTGTTCCTGAACTATCTGACACATCCTGTGTCGTAGATATTGAATCTATTTTTAAAAGTCCTGTTGCCGGTTTATTTCTCGTGGCATTATAATTGATAAGCCTTGCTAACCTCAAGATAGAATTCCTTCTCTCTGCTGTCTCTAGAAAGTTCTCCCTAGCGTTGAGATCAACTCTGAATGATAGTGCCTGTGATATGTAGGCGATCAAATCGATCAGTGCAACATATTCAGAACTCTCTACAAAATCATTGAAATCATCTGGGTAGTTCTCACGTAGATACGCTACCATAGTTCTTCTCAATGTCTCGAAATCATATGATTTGAAATCGGCCTGTTGGAAGGACTGGTAGATCTTTCTCCAATCTTCCGCTACTAGTAATCTGTTCTGTCTATCTGTTGTGGCCATTGTGTATACAACGATATTTATGTGTTAGGAAATGTGCGTATATTAAGATAGACGCAGTAATGAGTTCTCATCAAAGTTGAATCTCAATTTCTCTGTGATATTAAGTGGAACATACGTGATAGTGGCCTGTATGGCTATGCCCTTGTCCGCTTCCGTTACCAAAATCTCCTCTGTGGCAATCCGTGGATCTGCATTGAGATTTGTTGTTATATCATCTACTATGGCATCCTTGAGTGCTTCCGTAAATGGCTCAAATATGGCATCGTATATTATGGTGCCAAATTCCGGGTTCTCGACCCTCTCACCCTTACGTATACTCAGTCTATTGAGGAGGTCTTGCTTGGCTACCTCAAAGTCATACAGCTTAAAGTTCTGTTTATCCGCACGTGAACTGAAACCCTTGAAGGTCACTGCTTTGTTGGATATGTCTCCTGATCCTGAATCTCCGTATGCCATATGCTATATTTACTCTCCTTATGTTTTATTATCGTCCTGTTGTTGGATCAAAAGTATCTCGATCTCCTGGGTTTGAAGACTCACCATAAAAGAATGTTTTAACTCTTCTGAAGACGTTGTTTACAAACGACTGACCACTTGTGCTACCTATATAACCCTTAACGAAGTTTATGGCCGATCCCTGCGGGTCGTTAAACAATTTTTGTATTTCATTTGCCTTGCTTATTAGAGTGTTCAACTCGTCGAGCTGTAGTTTGATTTTGTCATTAGATTTTACAACCTTGTTCAGTTTGTCTGCCACTGCTTTTATGCTAGGTTGTTTCAACAATTCTGATTTAATAAGTTTAAGTTCTGTAGCGGATAATTCCGGACTAGATTTTTTAATTTCCTCCATGACTTCGTTGATATATTTCTTAGTCCTTGCAGTACTGCTCTGTCTATCATATGGCTCGTGGGTTACGAAATCTGTGACAGTTGTCCTAGTGTCAATCTTGTTTGGTTTTCCCTGTGCCAATGCATTGTCATCGTCGATGTCTATAAGACCTTTGGTGACCTTTATGCCTATGGCATCTGGGTTCAACCAACCAGGTCCCCATGTGCTACTAGCACCTATCGAATTCATGTGTACTTGTAATCCGGCCAAATGAATCTGACCACCTGCCCCATGCAGTTGCGTTCCGTCCGTGAAAGATGTTATGCCGTCCCTGGCATAGTTCCTGACTGATCCTTTCTGTGAACTGTTCATTATGCCCTTATCCCCCATTGCAAACACGTAACCTTCTGCGTTAAGAGCCACGTTGGCCTCAGATGTGAAATTTATCGCACCCTTGGCATGGAAGTTGATGTTCATGTCTGAGTGCAGGTTGAAGTCTCTGCCTGATCTCAGATTGATTCCACCGTCGGAGTACACACTCACTGTGCCGTCCCGATCCATCTCTATGAATGCCTTGCCTGATCCGTTGGCCAGGTACACAACACCTTCCGTGTCGTGCATTAATAGTTGGTGTCCACTTGCAGTCCTTAATCTCGTCAGTTGATTTGTGCCATCCTCCGCACCGTCATCCATGACGAACGTGTGTCCGGTCTTCCTCGTGACGTAGTCCTTTGCACCTGAGTCTTTTGTGCCAACGTTCTCTTTTGTCGTGGTCGTGTCTTTCCTGCCTGGTGTGCTGATACCAAACACCTGGCTTGGTGTCTCCCTACGTGCAGAACTGGAGGTGTTACCCCTGACATCATCCGCAC
>Ga0209535_1000531_pt1 | contig 27295 bp, 25 predicted proteins | sample LinPmetageLP28_FD_184041 | JGI IMG/M metagenome (GOLD analysis project Ga0209535, IMG submission 184041) | Marine viral communities from the Pacific Ocean - LP-28 (SPAdes) (version 2) | ecosystem: Environmental > Aquatic > Marine > Oceanic | place: Pacific Ocean | collected 2009-08-22
TATGACTTTTCTATGCAGAGATGACGAGGGTATGCACCACTTGGGGCGTGTAAAATTTGTTACTCGCGCAAACGGCGATGAGGAATTTTATATCATCGATTCAGAGGGTACGATTCAGTTGGACTGGATACCAGTAGTTGAGGCTAACATTACTTGCAGTCTGGCGTAACGGAGGGACACATGAGCGAACATCACGAAGAGCAGTGGATGAACATGGAGATTGCCATGCACGTTGTCGATGCAATGGTGAGAAGTCTTCTGTCCGATACGAGCGCATTGAACGAGAGCGAGCAGGACATCCTCTCCAATGCTTGGCACACAATTCAATACAAAGTGGAGAACATTTGATGAAAAGTTTAAATCTGAAGGGCAAACTAATTAACGCGATGTGCGACTACTGCGGGTCAGCGGATGTCGGCATAGATAGATCGCCATTTTGGAACCCAGAGAGTTTAGCGTGGGATGTCCCAGAGATTGCTCCTTACGAGAATTATGCGTTCAAATACGAACGCAAAAATGAGGTTAAAACACCTTACACTCGCGCCTTCTGCAACGACTGCAAAGGCGACACGCGCATTCGATTCGATGTCATGAAGACCGGCGAGGACTTTGAATCTGCCTCGTACTACCACGCTAGAGTTACTGAGCGGATACCGCTCAACAACGGATCTGGTGGGTGGGACACAATATTTTACGATCACTCATTTGAATGTATCGAAGAGCTTGAGCAAAAACTGAGCATTACGATGTGGGATACAAACTGCGACGTAAAGATTAGCAAAGTGTTCAAAGAAGATATAAAATAAATTTTCCTAAGTGTAGTTATTCGCCCCTCGCATAATTTGCGAGGGGCTTTTTTTTTCGCCTAAAATAAATTGATTCAGGTCGTGTAATCTTATTATTAACTTGTTAAATATAATAGCAAGCCTCCCGGTCGTCACCTGCCGTGTCCGGGTGGAGTGTTCTTATTGTTAAGCTGTTAATAATTATATAAATACAGGATAAGAAATCTTATGATCAAAGAAGATAACTTATATGGTGATTTAAATTTTTGAGGGGGAGGTGGAGGTAGGGGTGGGAGATAGACTGATTGGGTGTATGCGATTGAGTGCCGACCCAAGTAGAGGCCACCGCTTCATCAGCCTTTAGCATTTAGCCTGCATGTGGCAAGCCGGAATTGGTCAGGACGCTCCCACTCACCCTACCATTTAACGCCTCATTTCGTACTCTATATCACTTGGACGGACTTCGCCAGACCCTAGTGGAGAATCGAAAGCACTCTTTTGAATGCGAGTGCGGAAGAAACCATCGTGTTGAGGGTACATCTTCATGAACCTTCTCGCATAAAAAGGACGGTGATTATTGCCAATTTTAAATTCACTGTGACCGTCACCGCCTACGTTACCCTTATGCCATCTAATTCTCTCAAACACACCGTTCACCGAATAATTCTTAAAACCTTGGTTGATACGATCAAAAGTGTATTTGACAAAAAGTTCCCAAACTTCTGGATGAGCGCGATGATACTCGATCACCGCTTTTTTCATTTCATCTAAGCGTGTATCCACGTTAGTCAACCTTCTTTACCTTCCAGACCCTGATCGACTTGTTGCCCTCATCGTCTTCAAAAGTTCTAACAACCACGCGGCAATTTGAATCGCTATATCTTATATGAGCCGATAATTTTTGCTTTTCAACATCATCATGTACCAACACGCTGTCGCCAAACTCCATATCATAGGCAAAAGCATACTTGCCTTTTCGACCTCTAACTTTTGGGATAGGTATATTCTTTTCAATTTTCATAGCTCCAACCTCGCAATTTCAGCATCGATGTAAAACTTAATCTTCTTTGCGTCACGCAGTTTGCTAGAGTGCTTTGCCTCACCATAGCGATAACAAGCGCGGAATATCTCGCCAATCTGTGAGTTCATATCCCTGTGAGAGATCAAATGCTGAAGCTCCTTCGCACCTTTCGGCAACTCGTAATAACTCGCGGTAGAACCGTCACTCTGGTTGGGCGCAAGAAGTACCTTTTGTTTTGGCTTCTTCTTTTTCCCCAGCTTAATTGTGTTACGCACATAGCTAGTGGTGGACGAGGTAGCCTTGGCTACCTGCTTCACTGTAGATTCTGGATACGACTTATGATAATCAAGTATTAACTCTGCTTTTGTCATTTCGACAAGCCCCTTTTCGCTGATTAAATTAATTGCGCCATCAACGATGTTGTCGCTAATAGCACCTAAAACTTTCATTGGATTTCCAGTCATTTTAAATTCCTTTAATTGGCGGAGGAACCACAAAATCTAGATCCGCCGCCGTTATAATTAACATGTCAATTAAAAAGCCATACTCCGTCACGCCAACTTCACTGCTTCTTTTGGATGGCCTCCGTATACTTCCCATTTTAGTTTCAACATGCTCAGTTCCAAACGTCCTGCACAGCATCTCGTCGTGCATCTCGTCGTGGGTGTACCCGATAAACTTAGCAAACTCGCCAAGCCATTTGCGATAGTACCGTTGCTGTTGAGATGAATGAGACTTTCTGGCCTTCTTTATTTCAAGCACCAGTCCGTTGCGTTGCGCCAGAATGAGATCCATAAATACTGATGATCTCTCTGGCTCCAAGGAGCAAAGCGACAGCATTAGCTCTGCCGCCTTACTTCCTGACAAGTCAACACGAACGCTCATTAGAACGGGATGTCGTCGTCAAATGGGGCATGTGCCGACAACATTTTCTGATCCAACTTATCGTCGATCATCTGTGTCACGGCAGGTGCAGGGCGCGGAGCAGATTGCACAGGTTGTGCGCTACCGTCAGCAGGTGGGTTGTAAACTTCGCCTGACAGGTAAAAATACTCAACGCCTGTAGCCTTTGCTGTCCGAATCCATGACGCAAGCTGTAACTTTAGCTTGAACTCTGGGTCTGGGTTGGCCTGATTAGCTTTAGCCATATCGAGAAGCTCTCGCAACTGAGCAGAGCTAACCTCGATGTGTCCACGCCAGTCTGGATGGGTGTCTTTGCTTTTCTGGGTGTTACCCCACATCCCACCTTCACTCTTCGCATACGTTCTATTTTCCATTTGCTTCTCCTTCAAGGGTCTTACGGATTTCGGAGAACGCCGCCATCAGGCGTACATACTCCTCGTTGTGGTGACTTTGAATGCCGTCAATCACCGCTTTATTCGCTTTATACTGACTCTTTAAGCCGTCAGGGGTTTGAGCAAATTCTTTCGCTACCAATATCGCTTTATCTACCCAGCCAGCGGCGTTAAATTCTTCGACGGACTCGTCAGTAGAATCTTCGCTAACAGGCACGACAGGCTTTGCTGGCGCAGATTTTACTGATTTTGCAGGCACTTTTGACTTCGCTACCACACTTTTCTTAGGAGTGGTGGGCGCAAGATGTACCTCGTTATCGTCATCATCGAAAGTATCTTCCGGCTGAGTCACGCCTTGGTATACATGGAAGCCAAAGCCAAAAAGCGAAAGCGTTTTAACCAGACACCTCATGCGGCTATCGTTAACATCTCTGCCATTCGGATTCATGATCACCTGATTTTTATAGTTAGTGATCGGAAGCCACATTTCACGCACGTTGCCTTCAATTTCGACTGAGCAGACAACGCTTATAGATCCGTCGCCATGGATGATGTCATCTTTAAATCCAAATGTTGCGGAAGCAAAGTTCTCCATCACCAAATGCCAAGCATTGCTCCAAGGTATATAATCTAAGCCGTTCTTCTTCTTAATTGCCTTACTGCAATCGAGCGGATAAGCAACCTTCCAGATGTCAGCGAAAGTGACATCCTGCTTTTGTACAACTTCTTTTTTCGCCATAATTTACTCCTAGTTTTGACTTGAAAATGGATCTTTTTTAAACCCATCTAATGATTTTCTGAACACCTTCCCATCGACTCCAAAGTTTTTGTAAAACTTTTCCTCCAAAACCTTTACAATTTCAATCGGCTCTAGGCTGTAGAATAGAGTAGAATCCATTGAGATTATATTACCTCCGTTGCAGGTAAATTTTACTGTATCACCAATAAATTCAGCTTGCAATCTAGGTAAGGCAGTAATTGACCAAACCCCCACCATTTTACAATACAAATCTTTGTCTTTGCCGATCATTTACCATCTCCAATTATATCTGTTAACCGAATATTATAGTAGGTCATTTTATCTTTGTTGCTCTCTCCTTCCCACAAAGCAATGCCGACTACCTTGCCGTCAACATTTACTTTGCCTTTATATTTGGGCTGATTGCCAACGGCGTGATGATTAAAAAATACCCTGCCCTGCCCTGCCTTATGTTGCATGTTTTTCTCCCTGATGCTGATCGCACCACTTAGCAACGCCGCACCAATTTTGTACACAGCGCGTGGGTTCGCCAAGCCGCTCTTCAACAAAATGCTTTGCCTTATCAACGCTGATCGACTGGATGTAATCTTGAGCATCTTGATCGCTTTTAAGCACCCTAATGGCTCGTTTACGGCCTTTTTTCATCACAGCATACATGTCGCCCTTCTTCCACCGCTCCTCGTTAGAACAGAAGGGGAGAGGCGTTCCTGTGAGTTGATCGTATTGCGCTTCCTGATGAAGGGATATGCGGCTATTCATGTATTTGTCTTGATCTCTGCTTGACCAAAGCGGAATTGAAATAATCTGAATAGGTGCTTGCGGATACGTTGAGTCCTCGTAGGCTCTTCGCCTTTGCCAGTCTCGAATGATGCATATAATTCTTAACTCCTTAACAGCATCACCAGTGGATTTCCGTATCAACCAAGCGTATGCATTCAACTGATTTTCCCACGCACTCTTCCCATTAATCACCGACCAAACTGAAGTCACTTTATAGTCGCTAATGATTCGGCCTTGCGGCGTTAACTCTTGTAAGTCAATTGCACCGCTAATTGTCCAGTCCATCGCCTCCACATATAGCCGCTCTTCGGTCACAAGACATTCATTACTCTCAACAGCATCCTCAAAAACATTGTGCATCCCTGTTCCAAACCGCGACCAAAGAAAATCCACCACATCTTTCTCAACCTCATGCTCATGCTCTTTGTAGAGAACGCCTACGCGAGGCGAGTCGATTAGTTGTGTTACTGATCGATTCGATTTGCCTTTGGTGTAATCATCTTGGGTCAGGGCTTGAACGACAACGGATGGAAGGCCGTGATTGTTGGTGATCTTCATTCCGAGCTTGTGTCTGAGTCATCTAGCCGCCACACGCGAACCCCAGTCACGGCTTCTGTTTCTGGATCTTTTTGAACGCGAACGCTAAAGTTGTAAAAAAATTGCGTGGGTGAGTACCGCCTGTTGACGCACCGTTGAATCATCGCCCTAATCGCGCCAACCCTGCGAGTTGCGTTATCTTCATTTGCATCAATCTGAAAGCTCTGACCAATGCTCATACTCTCTATAGTTGACTTCACATCCGCAGGTAGCCTCTCCGCTTGACCCCGACGATCCACAGGTAATGGGACATCGCTGTCCAGTGATAAGGTATCTACTTTTTTCGTTGTCATATCTCAACTCTCCATTTTCTTCGCCAGCAATTATGTGGTTACCTATCTTGCTCATGAATAACCCCTTGTTCGTAAAACATTCACAGTGTAGACTGCATCATACAGCGAGGAGAGTGATATGACAACAGTAGAGATGTACACAAAGGGAAGCCATATACATTTCACAATTATTGGCGAACCTGCAAGCAAGTCAAACTCACGGCAATTAGTGACGATCAAAGGTAGGCCAGCATTTATTAAGAGCAAAAAAGCTAGGGAATATGTTAAGATTTTCAACTCCCAATGCCCCCAATTGTCAGAGCTTATAACTGACGATGTTTGCGTAAGAATTAAAATTTATTATGCGACGAGGCGACCCGACCTAGATGAGTCGGTAATCTTGGATTGCTTGCAGGGAAAAATTTATGCCAATGATAGACAAGTCAAACAAAAACTCATTACCCATGGACTCGATAGAGCAAATCCTAGATCGGAAATTTGCGTTATGCCGACGATTACTGAGGAGAGCATTGAAAGACTTAGCTAACTCAGATGAAGCTATCCGCTTCGATGCCGCTCAATTTTTTGCCTTACATAACCACCTAGACCTATGTCTTTTTCTAAACCTTGACGACATCGAGATAAAGCGTAGGGCAATCGAATGCATAAAGGAGGAGGGTGTCAGGCGACAAAGGATGGTCAACGATTTAGTTTTAGATTTCAACGACAGTAAAAAAATTAAACTTAATTAGGAGATGACAATGGAAGATGCGAAACACGCCCATTTGTTTGCAGACATCTGGGAAGACTGCCGAATCAACTGCTTTGATTGCGCTGATCAAAGAAAAAAGAAAAATCAAAAAACCCTGAGCATTACCATGGAGAATGGTGACTGCCTCTACTATTGCCATCATTGCTATATCTCTGGGCGGTGGGTACGTCCCTCACTACAGCCTAAGCCTCTAACTTCTGTTCCCACCCCAAAAGTAAGAGCCATAAGCGTCCCAACAATTTCAAGCCAAAAGATAATTGATGACTACTTAACAGCAAGATCAATACCTCCAGAGACAATTTCCGAACACAACATCGTCAGCGGCAAAAAGTATTTTAATGGCGGTGGCGAGTTAGACGCGATTGGATTCGTATATGGCGACAAGGAAGCGGTTAAGTGGCGTTCCGTTGAGGGCAAATACTTTACGCAGGACGGAGCGGCTAGAACGCTTTGGTGCGTCGAAAAACTAGACAGCAAGATTAAGACGATAGTTATTACGGAGGGTGAGGCTGATACATGCGCTTGCGCGTCTGTGGGAATTGCCAACGTGGTCAGCGTACCCAACGGTGCGCCATCGAAGGTATCAGGCAAAAAAGTCAGCCCACAGGAAGATAATAAGTTCGCTTACGTCTGGGAAGCGCGAGAGGAGCTTGAGTGCGCCGACAAGATCATACTGGCCTGTGACGATGACGAGGCAGGGTTCGCGCTCACAGAGGAGCTTGCAAGACGGATTGGTAGGGCTAAATGCTGGACGCTGGAATATCCCCAAGGCTCCAAAGACTGTAACGATGTCTTGCAGAATCATGGTAGCGAGGCGTTAGTTGCTTTAATAGACAATGCGATACCAGTGCCTTTGGATGGCGTTTACGGCGCAGATGATTACACTCAAGACCTAGAGCATTTATATGTGGACGGTATAGTTGGCGGCGCATCGACAGGTCTCGCCAGCGTAGACAGCTTGTTTACCGTTGTTACTGGGCAGTTAACAATAGTGACAGGGATACCCGGATCTGGTAAATCAGAATTTATCGATCAAATCATGGTCAACCTAGCCAAGAGGGATGACTGGAAGTTTGCTATCGCTTCGTTTGAAAACCCACCGCCTTTGCATATCGCCAAGCTATCCGAGAAGTATATACAAAAACCTTTCTTTGACGGTGCTGTGCCTCGCATGAGTGCCGCTGAGAAAGATGAGTCTCTCGCGTGGATTAAGGATCACTTCTTATTCTTGGAGCAACGTGGCGGCGAGAGCGCGACTATCGATAACATTTTAGATCGAGCTAAACAGGCTGTTATGCGCTTGGGAGTAAGGGGTCTAGTCATTGATCCCTACAACTATATCGCACAATCTACAGGCTCAGACAACGAGCATCAGGGCATCAACGAGATGCTCACCCGACTTGTTGTTTTTGCCAGAGCGCATGACGTACATATTTGGTTTATTGCTCACCCTGCCAAGATGATGACAGACAACGAGGGTAGAACTCCAGTACCAAAAGGCATGAACATCAGCGGATCTGCGGCCTTTTTCGCTAAAGCTGATTTAGGGCTAACGGTACATCTCGACAAGGACAAGAACGTAGAGATCCACTGCTGGAAGTGCAGATTTAAATGGATAGGGACAACAGGTATGGTCAACCTAGACTATGACGTACCTACAGGATGTTATTCGGATGTGGCGTATAAAGACTTTACACCTGCGCCAGAAGTGCTGACAGGAGCTTGGTCGGAGGGTCAGGATGACTGGGACTTATAGGGCAGATGTTAGAGTAAACGACCTTGGCACAGCGGAGATACATAAGCGTCATAAAACTTCGCTAGAGCAAAGTGACGGTGCTTTTCTTCGCGTGAGGGTTAAGGATCAGCTTTTTATAGATGAGTTGTTGCTTAAAAGAAAAATAGACTGTTTTCATCACGCAATTGCTGAAAAAATTCTTAGTGAAGCAGTAAGGGCAAGTGTATACATAAAAAGCCCCTCCATGGAAGCAGGCGGCTTAGGGTCAATTGCGTCTAAATACAGCAATTATCTGCTAATATTTTCACGAACTTTAAAGAGGATTATTACTAAGTTTGGATGCGATGGTGAGCGTTTGGTTTTTGATGTTGTAGTCAACAACACGCCGATATCAAATGATGATGAAATAAAAAAACTGAAAGAAATATTAACGTACTTAGGGCGAGGAGAAGGTTATGGAACAAGTAACGATTAGAGTCACGCGAGATGCAATTGGCGAGTCCAAAAGAGAAGTGTTAGCCACGGTTAGGCTGACAAACTATCATAGTGGAGAGGATGTTACCCCATTCAATAGAGAATGCAGTGCAGTTATGAATGCTTTACAGACTGCTTATTCTTCTCACAGCACACACGATGGTGATATACAGATTACAAGCGCGGGAATCATAGAGCATATTAACTCATGATTTTGTATTTCCACAAGGCTACGGGATGAACTGTTTACATTGTTCTCAAGAGCTTAATAATAAGGAAGAGGTAAGGGTTAGGCTTACTATGCTGTCCTGCCCCTGCTGTGAATCAATAGTTTTTGTGCTTAAAGAAGAGGTAAATACCCATGACAGATTCATTACTCAAGAACAGCAAGCCCAAGAAGAGAAACCACAACGCAATATCTCAGCGAATAAAAAACCTCAAAGCCGCTGAGAAGCTAAGTAACGTGTGGCTACAGAAAAAGCTAACCAGCCCCTCTATACAAGGGGTTTAGGGCTGGCATATCTACGGCCTTCTTGAGGACTGGTACAATTTTAAGGAACTGCTGTCTCTGCTTTTGCACCATTTCCCTTTGCTCTAACTTTTCTTCGGGAGACATAGACGACTTATCTATTCGCTCTATTTGCTCCCGATAAACCTTCATTCTCTTGTCCATGTATTTAAACCGAGACCCAAGTCCGGCTAAATGCTCCCTGCCCTCAAGGAATCGCTGTAGCTCTGGGAACCTGTTTTCATCCCTAAGAGTCTTCACGGTAGATAAGGTTTGAGATACCTCCGCTCTAAGCTCGTAGTAATCTTCCTGCGTACCTCGGCCAAACTCTGAGGCAAAGAATCGCTTTAACATTGGCAGTCTATCTAACGGAAGGCTTGCCTTCTGAGTCGAGTCATCCCCCGTAATAGAAGGATCTCTCATGACATGATCAACAACATCGAGGACGTAACCGCCAATTGTTCCACCGTAACCCCTCATAACATGCTCCACCTTGAGTGGGCTTTTGTTTAACGCCTCTCCAATAAATGTAGCCGCCGCATTGGTTCCGGCTCTCGACCTCAAGCCGTCAATTAAGGTCGTGTCGTTTAAGAAGACCGACTCTATAGGTAACCCTGTGTATGAATTCTTATTAAACACAGCCTCCACAACCGGAGCTACAAGCTGAATGCCAAGAGGGTTAATGGCTAACGTGCTTGTGAGACCCCTGTATGCAGACTCAAAAGATTCCCTGCTTGAGTCTTCATCGGTGTACGCTTGCGCCATACGCTCAGGAATCACCTTAAATATAAGGCCAACCTCAAATGGTATAGGAACCATAAAAGGATTTTTCTCTGAAAACAAATTTGGGAATATCCAATAATTATCCTTCTCGTATTCAGATCGCTCTTTGTATTGCTCGTCATCGCTGACCATCATCCAATATGCAAAGCTTATGCCTGAGAGCATTGCCCCTCTAAATATAAAGTTTCTAGTTTGAGCGGCCCTGCTAAGAGATTTGTTTGCATTGTATCTTCCTCTAGACGCTCTCCATAAAACATCAAGACCTTGAAATCTTGCGTTTAAGAACGGAATGGAGGCTGTGAAAAGCCTGACCAGAGAGCTACTCCCTCTCCTTGAGAAGTTAATAACTTCAAGTGCTTGGAAAGCGGCTTCCGCTTCGTTGCCAGTCCTAGCAAGAACGTCATCGTATACAGCTTTTCTTGTAGCCGCATCCGACTTGGTTGTTTGATTTCCAAGAAACTTCCAGAGATTTAAATAGTTAGAAAAGGTTGAGCCTCTGCTCTTTATCTCTTTGTTAAAGTCATCGTATATGTCTGAAGGGTCGTTGCCGAAATCATAGCCGCCTACAACACCATACTTCTCAAGAGCCTCCGCTCCAGAGTTAAAATTCTTTAAGGTACTTAATAAAGGGGTAAATGAAGCTCCAGACGTTATAAACGTCGATAAGGTATCTCGCAACATGTTAACAACCATGAACGCGGGATCGCGTGTTATAAGCTCTCTAAGCGCACCAGCAGGCTTCGATAGTATCGTCTGCAACATGCCAGATGCTTCACCCGCACCCATCGCGCTCATAGACTCAAAGATTAATGGATCTTCAATTGAGAACGCTCTGATCTTTCCGTTCACTCTAAACCTAACAACATTAGAGCCTTGATTTGGCCCCTTTACTTCGGACGCTAATCCCAAGCTAATCATATCTCTTACGATTCTTTGTTGAGCAACATTCTTCATACCCATATCTATAGCGGATGATAGATTACGAGTAATTGCCTCAAGTAGCGGAACGGTAACTTGCGACTCACTACCTTTAAGCTCTTTAAATTTAGCGGCTCCAGTCATTCCGCTGAATACTGGAGGCATTAGGTCGTTGTTATCTGGATCTTCAGCCTGACGATAGAACGGAACGTAATCGGATTGATTCCTCCAAGTTTCTGCGGTTTCAGCATCTAAAACTCCAGTAGCTTGTAAAAACTCTATTGTCTTTTCGTTATACGCCTGCCAAGCGTCATACCACTCCTCAACAATCGGCCTGCCTGTTTCCTTGTTAATGTACTTGTTGATTTCGACTTGAAGAACAGAAAGTGACTGGGCGTTTGATGGGGTGTCTTTCCCCTCATTAAGAAGCCTTACAGACCTTTTCGCTATAGCGTAAGATTGCGCTAACTTCTCTAAGTCTGCGTTATACTCGTTCTGTATAAGAGGAGCCATAACGTCTATAAGGCCGCGATACTCTTTACCATTAAAAATAAACTTCTCAATCTTGGTGATGCCGTTTTTATAAACTGGGACACCGCCCTTGATTGCCGCAACTGCAACTCCCCTTGATCTGTCAGCAAATAGCGCGGCGGCAAATCCACTTGAGTCAGCTAAGACACCTCTAAATGGCTCTTCGTTATAAATATTTTCAAGTCTGGCGTACTTGTTGATGAAAGTTTGTTTCTGGCGAGTTAGAAACTCTCGTATAGGTGTTTGCTGAGATATCTCAAGATAGACTTGCCGTGGACTTTTCTGAGGCTCTGGACTAACGGTTCTGTTTATCTCCGCTTGAACCTGTGGGCTGTATCTAGGCTCAGACGATCTAGAGAATTTAACGTTATCAAGCGTACCTTCAAATAAACTATTTGTTTCTTCTTGAGAAAGCCTTCTTCCCTTTGAGTCGTAAGCATTTCCATATCGATACTGAACTTTTGCGCCTTTGTCAGGATTCTGAGCGATATACTGTGCGCGAGGCTCCGCTTTTACGCTGTACAGTGGAATTTGTCCGGGTGGCGCGTTCTCTGCTACTAACAGGTTATTAGCAACAACCTTGTCAATTTCTTCTTGGGATACTTCTGGGATAGAGTTTCTTGGCGTTGATCCTTTTGACAAAGAATCTTGCGCTTGCGCTTCGCCTGTTGGAGATGCGCTGTTCATTACAATAGGGTCATACATAACAACTACAACACCCAAGCCGCCATCTGCTCTTGTAGTGTCGGAAAAGAAACCTGCGTATCCCGCATCTCTAATTCTTAAATCGTAGGCGTTGTAGTCTTTAGATTCGGCAAGCTCTGTCCCCTTATATAGACCATCTGGGTCTAAGTTGTAATCATAAAGGAGGCTTGCGTCAACTTCCGCTGTGTTTCTAAAGTTACCTAGACCCGTTTCCTTCCTATACCCGTTCGGAATGCCTGACTCGACACCAAAGAAGGTTCTGCCGATTCCGCTCCTGATTCGCCCAAGCTCTTGCTTTGAACGCCCTGAGAGTCCCTCACCCCACTTGTTAGGGTCACCCCTCTCCAGTTTGGTGGTGGAGTAGTGGACGAGCGCAACCCTGCCTCTTGAGTCGATTGCTCCCGAAAGCCCTGACGAGCCATCTCTAATACTCTCTTCAAACCTTCTTCGTCTGGCATCGCCGCTCAACCTATTTTCTTCTGAAGTCCATATTGGCATCAGACCTGTTTTTTGTAAAGCAAAAACAGTATCACCAACCAACGCTGTTTTGTTTGTATCGCCAAACTCACCAAAGTTAACCCAAGAGTTTTGACCTCTTGTTTCAGTGGTCATAGCTCTTCTAGCTAAAGGCGTATACATAGAGGCGTGATTCTGCCAAGCGTTCTCTTCGCCAGTTGCCCTAAATGTAGTGCCTGATTTAGCGTGTCCGAAGTAGTCGTGAACTATTCTAAACACATCGTTTGCCAGTAACGGCTCACCATTAATATCCCTAAACCTAGTCTCCGCAAGCATAGGGTATTCTCTTACTGTCTCTGGGTTGTTAAGGAGAGCGATAAGATCAGCCTTTTGACTTGCTGGGCCGTATCCATCCTTGGTCGGAAAAACATAAAGATGATTGTTCTCACGCATATCAGCAAGCGCGTTTGACGGCTTACCGTTGTAAGGATCAGCATCTCCCATCAACTCAACTTGAAGTCCTGACTCTAAGACATTTTCGTACTGAGCTAAGGTTTCATCAATCAAAGCCGCGTAAGCTCTCTGAACAAGAGGATCTGACGGATCATGCGCCATGATCTCGTATTCGTTCGCTATCTCTCTTCCGCGCTCTGGATTCGCAACAACATGCTTGTCTGGCCTTGAGTAAGGCAAGCCTACCCTAGACATGTAGCTCAGAGCGGCCTGTTGAGCCGCAGGAAGAGGATTAAACTGAAGTACAGACGTAGAGGCTACATCTGCATCGTCAACGCTCCTGCGCGAAAATAGAGCGTCAACGGAACCTACTTCTTCTCGCGCTTGGCCTGATTCTCGTACTTCTTGAGTAGCTTCTTCATCGCGGCCTCGCCTGCCTTCATTGCGTCCTTTTCTAAAGAAGTTATTGATTTGCTCTTCGGTGTACTCTGAGACTGTTGCATCTGTTGTAGCTCCTGTGTAGCCTGCTTGTTTAGCGGCATTTATAATATAGTACCAACGCATTGCCTGCATCGTCGCAGGGGGTAACGTCTTTCCGGTTATCTTTTTATATTCATCTTTAAAAGCAACATTAAAATCTTGAAATATTTTACTTTCTTCTAAATCTTGCGGAAGATTATAGTTTTTATCAAACATACCTTCAAAATAACTTCTTACAAGCCTTGCCTCCCACCTGTCTATTGTAGTGTAGTTGTAGTCTCCCAGCAAGTTTTGTGTAAATGCCCCAATCTTTTTGCCAAAGATAAACATTCTAGGTATAAGAACATCCTGTCCTGTTGCCTGCATTACAAGACCTTTGATGTCCCCGATGTCTCCTGCATTACCCTTGTAGCCCATCTCCCTGTTAAATTGATGTAGCTCTTTAACCGTCACAGGCTCACGAAGAAAGTTAGCGGCGTTTTGCGGCCCACCAAGTTCATTGCTTAAACGCTCAAAACCCTTGACCATCCTAGCTTTGGTCGCATTGGTTGCGTTAGATATAGTAAATGGTGACTTCTGAATAACAATGCTTGTTATCTCTTTGCCGTTCTTGTTTAGCTTTGTTCGCGGCCCCACCTCTATAGCGTCAAGGTTTCCTTCTTGCTTGTAAAGATTAAATAACTTTAAAGCATCCCCTACGTTTGCTTTAAGACCTGTACCTGTCGAAGTCGCGCCAACATAAACCTGATACGTTGCAATATCATCTGGCGATAATTTGCCAAAATAATCCTCAAGGACAAGAACGGTGGCTTTCATGTCTTCGTTATAGAAGTCTGCAAATTTAGGATTTTTCGTAGTAAATTCGTTAATGTCCCTTATTGATCTTTTGGCGGCTGTTCCCATCTTATCTGTAGTTACAGTGCCTTTAACGCTTGCCATAAGATTAGGCCAAAAAGTTCCGAAAAACTCCTCCTCTGACTCTATCTTTACATCCGCAAACTTCTTCTTAGCCAACGCGATTGCGCTTTCTATCGGAGAAGATGACTTTCTAGAGAATAAAACGTCTGCCCGATCTTCCGCTTGAGCCTCAGAGATTACAGGCTCCGGCTGATCCGTAACTACAGCTTCGGGTTCTAAGAAATCTGCTTGGGATTGACCCCCTCGCATCTGTTGCTCCATGAAAATTCTTGATACTTCTCTGTCAGTTTCCCTAAGAGTCCTAACTATGGGTTTGCCAGATGCATCAACTCTGCTACGCGAGCCAATCTCCCCGGACTCTATTCTTCCTATTAAGCTGTTAAAAGTATCAAAACCTGTCCCGGTTATAGAATTTTTTAACTTTCGGAGAAAAGTAATCATGCGGTTTAGTAGAGTTCTAGGCTTACCTGTAATTATTTTTGGATCTGCCCTAGAGTCTCTAGTAAGTTCTGCAACCGCTTCCTCTATCTGAGCTTCAATTGTAAAATCTGAATAGTCTCTCTGAGCCTGCTCAAGATACGTTACAGTCTCACCTTTGTTGTTGATTTTTGTCTTAGTCATAACTACGTTTGTCAGCCTCGTCCACTCAGCCTCAGTGAACAAATCCATGTTACGCATAGCATGAATCATCTCATGATCGAGAATGCTCGCTAAGGCGTTCTCCTGCTCTTGTGGAGACAGGTTGTCGGGTATCCTGTCCACAGACAAAAATATTGCGTTAGCATCTGGCACATACAAACCTTCGGCACGACTATCAACCTCTTCATTTTGCGCCGCCACTCTAGACCCATCAGGTCTTCTTATAGTTCTTACTCCAAGGACTAATTCTCCGTCAGCGTTCCTTGATCCAATCCTAAGTGACTCGTCAAGACTAAGGCCAACATCTTTGAGTCCAAAGCCGTCAAGAGCCGCTCTCAGCTTCCTTCTTAACTTCTCAATGTTAACGAACTGCTCAGGGGTTACAACTTCTTCTATCGGTTGCGGTTCGGCTTGAGCTTGAGGGACTATCGCAAGAGACCTATTTTGTGGAACTGGCGCACTCATGCTTTCAGTGCTGAATAAAGGTATTTGAGTAGGCTTGATAAACTGAGGTAAGGACTTCATCTTAACGGAAAGAAACTTTAAGTCTCCCTCGCTTAACTTGCCAAAATCATCAACCTTTTTGCCAAGAAACTTTTCAACTATAACGCCTACCTCTGGAGAGGAGATGTCGTTGTTAATATTTTTAGCCGTTAAGATGCCTTGCAGGTGTGACTTTCTTTCTTTGGCAGACTTGATCCCGCTAACGTCTTCGCTAATGCTTGTATTATTGTTAAGTTGTTTCGCGTAAGATTCGGCTTCTTTTTTGTTTTTAAACGCTTTGCCTTGCTTAATACGCACACTGCGTCCACTAGCCTTAATGTCATCTATTTCTTTCTTGGTGTAAGGTCTAGCATAAATAGCCTTGTTATCACCTTGCCTAACGCCATACTTCATCTGCTTTCTAGCAGGTTTTGCAGATTTAGCATCCTGAGCATCCTGTGCAGGGATAATTCCCGTTTCTTTCGACACAACCTCAAAAGAGCTTGCTTCAGACGGAAGCAACGCACCGAAGTCCTCAACTAAGCCAGACTCCCTTATCTCCTTTGCGCTAAACTTATTGACCTCTGGATCTATCGTAAGAAGCCTAGACTCATTTAGCTTCTGAGCCGCAGTTGGCTTAACGCCTGCATTCCCTGCCGCTATCTCACTAAAGACATCTTGGGCTGATGCGTTTTCGTTGTATACCTCTGGGTCAATTGTATTGGCCGCGAGGTTAACTCTAGGGGCTGTAATAAGATCAGACTGAGGATGTATAACCCTATCGCCAATTCTCGAAAGAGTAGCTATCTGGTCTTGATCGTAATTATTGGTCTCATTGGTTTCTACGTTTTGCTGAACCGACCCGTTGTTAATAATTTGCGCTACAGACTTACCAATATTCCTGTCAAATGCTCTCTGATTAAGCCTGACTATAAGCTCGTTAGATGCGTTGCTGTCCATAGGGGCTGTAATGGCAATGCCTTCACTGCCATCGAAGCTGGCTTGTTGAGCCTGAGCTTCAGCCAAGCCTTCGGGCGTTGGCTCTGGCGTAACCATCGCGCCATCGTTATCTGACGCTCTTAAGCTAGACGGCGGCATGTAAACAACCTGTCCCGCGTTGTTTGCTTGAAATCGCCCTTCTTCTGGGAAGTTTGCGCCAAGCGTTGCTTCTATCTGACTTGCATAACTTTCAATTGGACTGCCAGAGGTAGGCTGTTGAGGAGGAGGTATTATCGAGGACTCAGGAGAGCTAAGGTCTAAAGAGGATATAAAGTCTCCAACAGACGCGGAAACCGCCATGTCTTGCTGAAGGTTTGTTACAGCCTGTGCGCCTTCTGCAACTCTCTTTTCTTGTTCCTCCCTAATAGAAGCCTCGTACTCTTTATCGGCTATATCAGTTATTTTTCTTTTTCTATTTATTAAAGCGTTTCCAGCAAAATCAACAAGGAAACCTGCCGCCGCGCCAAGTGTAAACTCATCAGACGCTAACGCTCCTAATACTGACATGTCATTAGGAAGGTCTTCGTTATATACCCCGCGCTCTATTGCATCCTGCGCTATCTTAGCGGCAACCTCTTGAACCCCTTCCACACCCGCCGACTTGAGTGCTGATATAATTCTCTGAGTAATGTCATTAACAAAAGCGGGATTGGCGTTTTTATTGATCCTACCTAAAATACTTAAAGGACTAGCAAGCTCACTAAAGCCAACGAAACCGCCGCCAATAATAGATAAATCTTCTTGATCTTCAGTAACATCAAACCCTTCAGCGCGACGAGCCTCTATCCTTGCTTCTTGCTCCGAAGCACCCTGCCCCACAGCCAGAGAACCCATTGCGCCTAATTCAGTAGCCTTTGCCGCTTGTCCAGCAAAACCTAAGCCTCTGATAAGACCTGCTGGGGTAAAAATTGATGCAAGCTGGCCTGTTACATCTCCAGCCTTGGTGAACCATTGATCTTGATACGCTTTATCTGCGCCAAGTTTTTCTTGTACAAAATCCCTACCCCTTTTTGAAGCGGCAATTAGCGCGTTGTCATCGCCGTCATCAATTAAATCTTCAAAGCCGATCTTATTAGTAACCGCATCGGCAAGCTCCCCAATTCCGATTCCTGCGCCTGTAAAGCCACTTGCAAAGCCGCGAGGGATACCTTTAGCTGTTTCAAATATTTGACCGCCTATGGTTCGCTCGTCAGCATAAGGGTCTTCTTCTGCGGGATCTACAAAAGACGTTTGATTCTGCTCGTAAAGACCTTTTGTGACCCTTAGAATCTCTTCTTCTGAGGTATCGTCTGGAAAATCAATTCTTCTTCCGTCAGGGAGTTCAACAATTGGCATATATAACTTCCTTTAACGAACAGACTGAGTTTTTGGATCGTACCTAAGTGTCTTGGATTGAACGCCAAGACTTGCTATTAACTGCTCTGCCGCCTTTTGATGTATTGGTTGCAAACCACTAGCATAATTACGAATTGCTTGCGCTTTGTATTGGTTAAAGGCCGCTTCATAAGCGGCAGGATCTGTATTTCTCAATCCAAGAGCTTTTTTGTTTTGATCCTCAAACTGCACCCTTAAATCTTCAATTCGGTTAGGTGCTATTACGCTTCCAACTTCTTTTAACGCCGCAAGCTCTAATTGGTTTTCCTTTTGTTGCCTTGCCAGATCTCTTTGCAGTGTCAATTGTTCGGCGGTATTTTGCGAGTCTAACAGCCTTTGATTATAGTAATCTTTTGTAATCTGCCTATCTAACGCCTTTTCGCCTCTCGCTCTTTCGTCAGCCTTCATCTTTGCACCTGCGGTAGCGGCTCTCTCCAAGCCTCCACCAAGGTCGTTCTTCATAATGCTTCCACCTAAGATCATAAGCATAGTGGAGAACATGTCATCTTTCGCCTTGTCGCTTTTAACGTCCTCATAAAACACATTAGGAATCTCGCCCGTAACATTTCCTGTAGCAGGACTAACTACTTCATTTATATCTATATTTATCGGATTAGTTGCGGCGCGAACGCCTTTTCCCTCTGTGTCTTCAGTTGTAACCCCTTGTGTACCTGTAGACACTTCCTCTGTAGACACTGATGTCCCTGTAGACCCCACCTCTGAACTTAAGAGATTATTAAGAAGATCTATTCTTTGCTCTCTAGTATCCATACCACTATCTGGATTTTCAGGATCAAGAGAATCATAAAACCTTCGTCTAAAAGGCCCTGCTTCGCCGCTAGTATCGAACCTAAAACCCTTCTCAAATTTATCTCCACCAAATACACCGCTAAAAAAGTTTCCAATACCTGAGCCTGCGTCTGAACCTAAGTTATATGCAACCTCTAGTGGAGTTTCCGTGAGTGTCCTCGAAAGGTCGAGAGCCGACCCACCAAATTCACCAGTAGCCTGCCCCGCCTCGAAAGCAGATGGTAAAAGATTAGGAATATTAGCAAGAAGATTAGGAATATTAGCAAGACTGTCTCTTTTCTTTTTCATAACAATAGGGTCAAACGCTTGAAATTCTTCCGGCTTTCGATCATATGCGTCTGGGCCTAATACAAGAGTGCTTTCCATAGGGTTTATTCTTCCAGCGTCTTGAGGGCCACTGCCCATATCCACTAATCTTTGTATATCTGGAGATACTGTCCCTTCAGCAACTAAATTGCTATTTGATTTTTCGGGGTCAGACAAAAATTCAACTTTTTCTTCTCCGAGCATTGAACCCGCTGAAGCTGAAGGGAATGGGTTAAGAGCATCTATTATAGAGCGTCCTGTGGGAACTGGCGCACCGTCGTTTTCGTAAGCTAAAATTGCCATAGCCTCATTTTGATCTACAAGGTTACCAAAACCATCATAGTAGTTTCCTTGGCTGTCTTGCTTTATGCCGCTACCTGTACGGTAATTCTTTGCTGGGTCATAGAACGATGGAGACATACGACCCTCATTCATCCTCACAGCACCGCCAGCGTACATCCCCTGCATAGGCTGTTGCATAGGCTGTTGCATCGCCATCGGCTGTCCTTGAGGTTGCAACATGGCAATACCCTCTTGAACTACACGATCCGCAACTTTTGGCTGTGACTGCTGATTGGCCTCGCTTTCTTTACGGGCGCGGGTACGGTCATCAATCTCAGTGACAAACGCCCATTGAGGTATCGAAGGGTCTCCCCGCTGTGCCTTCATCAAAAGCACATCGTCAGGAAGTCGGCTAACAATGTCGATCTGTTGCTGAATGTTTTTCATTATGCTGTTGTTAACCTCTCAATAATTAGGATAGGGCGTTATACAATCCTACGCCACCAATGCCTGCACCCAGAGCTTGCTGATAACCGCTTGGCCCAGCACCAAATGATGAGGTGGTTGATCCGGGAGTTACAGGTATTCCTTGTAACAAGTTACTAAAGAATCCAAGCGAATCTCGACCAAACGCCTGCTGACGCAAAAAGTCCTGATAACCCATATCAAGACTACGCTGTTCCATTTCGCGCATGTTCTGACCTGATGCCTGCAAGTTACGCAACCGCTCCATCTCCATACGCTGATCTTGACCGCCAAGGTTGCCAAGCATTTCAGCAGAGCGAAGCACTTGATCCCTGCTTGATCGATCAGAGTCAAGAGCCTGCATAGCAAGATTAGACTGATTAAGGAGATACTGATTATTAGTCTCTCTCGCCTGCATCCGCGCTTGATTCTCAGCCTGATTAACTCGCTCTTGAATCTCCTGCGACGAAAGGTTTTGCCTTGAGGCTTCCTGCCTTGCCGCTTCTCCCGCTTGGAAGGCCGCAACATCAAGTGCCTGCTCCTGCTGTAATGCCGCCTCTTGCGCTTGGAAGGTGCTAAGTTCAAGTTCTTGCTGTCGTGCGCGACCCTGATCAAATTGATTAAAGGCATTTACCTCAAACTGCTCTCTCGCTTGATTTGCGGCATCTGTCGCTTGCTGTGCAGTTAATCCCATTTGCGCGGCCTGCTGTCTTGCCGCTTCGCCTGCATTAAATGCCGCTTGCTGGAACTGCTCTTGTTGAGCGCGTTGATCTCCACGCGCACCGTATGCCGACTGACGGAACTGTTCTGCCGCTCGTTGAGCCTCTTCATTCATTCCAAACGCAGACTGACCGAACTGTTCTTGCGCCCTTCTTGCATCATCTGTCATTTGATAGGCAGATTGCCCAAATTGTTCCTGCGCCCTTCTTGCATCATCTAGCATTTGATAAGCTGACTGATCAAGCCCTGCTTGCGCTCTTCGACCCTCTTCAGTCATTCCAAATCCACTCTGAGCAAACTGCTCTTGCGCTCTTCGCGCCTCGTCTGACAAGCCAAATGCAGACTGACCAAACTGCTCCCTCGCCTGTTGCGCGGCATCTTCTGCTTGCTGTGCTGTCATCCCTAATGTTGCGGCCTGTTGTTTTGCTCTTTCTCCCGCCTCAAAGGATGAGATTGCCATCTGCTGTTGAGCCTGACGCGCCTGCTCCGTGGTGCTGAACGCAGACTGACTAAAGGTCTCTGCCTGACCACGCGCAGAACGGTCAGCTTCAAACGCCTGCAATGCTTGATTGTATGCCGCCTGATCACCAGTTGCTTGGATGTCGCCTAACTGTTGCTGAAGGTTTCGATCCTGCTCCGCAAGAAGTATAGCCTCTCGATAACCCCCAAGACCTCCAGATTGCGCGGCCTGTAATCCAGTTTGTGCGGCACTTATATCTGCATCGCGCCGAGCCTCTCTCTTCTGGGTATCAGTAACAAGTTGCTGATAAGGGTTCATGTACCGCTCAAGAACACCCTCGTCTGTTACGCTACCCGCATCAAAACCGCTCTCTAAGTCTCTAGCGGTGTAATCTTGACCTAGCTCTCTAGCCACATATCCTGCATCAAAATCCCTGCCTTGATATTGCGAGTCATAATCTTGAGCTTGATAGCCTTGATTATAATCTTGAGCCTGATAACCTTGATTAAAATCCTCTACATTATATCCAACATCATAATCTTGAGCCTGATAGCCAGTATTGTACTGATCAGGAGCATACTGAGAGAAAAGGTCTTCAGCGTAAAACTGGGAATCTCTTTGGCTTGGATCGTATCCAGAATCAAACTGCATAGGTTGATATTGAGTGCCGCGAAACATTGCATCGTAATTATTATCAATATTCCCCGCCCGATAATAATTCTGCTGATCTCCAGCTTGATACTGAGAGTCAACATCCCCCGCATAATAGCCAGAGTATTGCCCAGTTGGATTGTACTGATTGGCAATATTCATCGCTTGATTTGGGTCTTGATATCCAACTCTAGCCGCAAGCTCAGAAGCCTGATTAAGCTGAGTGGGATCTCCTCTGTACGCCATATCAGCTATGCCGCCCATAGCATCCATTTCATAGGGGTCAAAGTCAGACATGCGAGAACCCATGTATGGGTCATAGCCGCGCTCACTCTCAGTGGTCGCCCTCTGTAACAGACCTTCGTAAAACGGCCTTGCGTACTCTGGCAAATTACTTGTTGTCTGCTTGACCTCTTGCGTACCGCTACTTCCGCCGCCCTTGCTCATCTCTCAATCCTCTTCTCGTAGACAACATACGATTGCTTAAAGTCATCCTGACTCAACCATTTCCAGAAACCTTGCCTTGCAGTGGCCTCAATGCCATCACACTCTGATTCTCTAGCAAAGTTATTAAACTTATCTAACATGTCCCAGACCCAACTATTAAAATGATCGCCGCCAAGAAATTGTATCGCTAACATCTTCTTGCTGGGGTATTGCACAAACTCAGTTGTGCCAACGCCATCTATCTCTTTGTCTTCGTTGAACGCCAGCCATAGATGTTGCTGACCACTTGCTATAACGTCAAACAACACAGGCATTGTCCAACGCCCGTTAGAGCGTATTACAGCGCGTTTAAGCTGACCCTCAACATCAGGCCATAATGCGTTTAAATACGTTGTAGGAGCTATTGTGATCGTATGCGTGATCTTTCTGGGCGCGTTCTTGCTCTTGACCCTTGGCTCCCTAGAGATATCCCTTACGACTTCTTTTTTTTTGTTAGCTACACTGCTCATGCGGGTAACATACCTCCCTGCCTAGCCATAACTGGCGAAGGTTGCTGGGTTGTCCCTGTTCTTGCCGATCTAACCCTATCGAGCATTTCATCAAGCTGGTCTGCACCGGCACTTGAGCTTCCGTCACCTATGCCTGAGACTACGTCTGCGGGAACAATATACTCATCGGGACTTACAGCAACTTGCTGTTGGTTTCCAATCATACCCATAACCTCGTCATCCATACCGCCGCCTTGACCTTCAATCTTACCTTCTGTCTGGGCGTTTGGAACAACCGATTGTAACACTGATGTGCGAAGTTCAGCGAAGACTTCACTGCCGTAGGTATCTACAAACATGTTAATAACAGTCTCTGACTGTTCAGGCGAAAGCTGGCCTAAAATTGCTTGTCTTGTTTGATTTAATAACTCAGTCTCAGATCCTTGAGTCATACCGCCTTCTGCGTAATCATAAGTTGGCTGTGGATTAACCTGAACATTCATATCTTCCATGCTCACCCCAGCACTTGCACCTTGCCCTGTCATTGAGTTAATTATTTGAGCCAATGCCTGATCGCCTATCTGCTCTCGTATCCTTAACAGTTGCGCGGAAAGCTCTTGATATCTTTGCGGATCTCCCTTCGATCCGTCAGGGTCTGACTTCGCTATTGAAGTAACCTCAGAGATAACCGACATAATTTCTTCTTGGCTCATCTGCGGCCCTTGCTGTCCCATCATTTGATCTTGAGCCGCCATTGAGGCTCCCGCAACCATAGCGTTTTGAGATGTAGCAGGGTTGTTAAACTCAGGAGACATTTGCGGCATCCCGCCTTCTTGCAAAGAAACTATGCCGCCTCCTCTCATCTGATTGCCGTATATAGGGACAACTGAGTTTCCGTAGTCTCTCATGTAGTCATTAGACAATCCTTCTACCGCTTGATTTGCCCTTTCCTTTGCTTTCTCTGCGTCCATGATCATCTTGTTTGTAGCTATCTGCTCGATTCCACCCATACCGGCAGGATTTCTTCCTTCTCGCATAGCTGTCTCAGGGCCGCGCATTGCAACAGCAGGAATTTTTGAAGCATCAAAGTTACCGCCTTTATTGGGCATCGTAAATACAGGAGTTTTACCTTCCCCACCTTCTACGGGAGCATCGGGATCTGGCTCTACAACTGGATCGGGAAGTGGCTCTCTAAAGTATCGCATTTCAGGAGCAAAGCCTGCCCGTGGATCTTGACCCTGTGCGACCCGCGCACTAGCCTCTGCTTCTAACTCCTCAGCAGTAACCGCCCTTGGTGGTCGAACGCGGGCTTGTGATTCCTCTGCATCTTTATTGTTCATTCCCGAAAAATCAGGTATGGTCATACCAGCATACATCCGAACAGGTTGACCCATAGACTCAAGGTTTTGACGCTGACGCATATAGTCTTGCGGATTAATCGACGTTACACCACCGCCCATCATATTAATCTGACCGCCAGAAGCCGACTGGTACGGATTGTTGTCTTCATAGCTACCGTAGTACGGATTTATGCTGTTAGGGTTCATATCGTTAATCGCCCTACCTCTAGCCACTGCACTATTGTATCCCGCATAGGCATCAGACAACTCCTGCTCTCTCTCTCCCTGCCGCCTTCGGCTGTCTGCCCTCATGTCATCTTCAAGCATCTCCTGCGCTCTTGCGCCTTCGCCAATCGCTACGGGAAGTATCGAACCCTTCGTCATTAGGTTCTTTCCGAACTCTCCGGTAAATTTCATTGGGTCGCTAGAGAAGTTTTTGCTAATATCTCTTGTTGCTTGAGCCTGAGCGTCTTGAAGCATTGATTGCTTATACGCTATTGACTCTGGATTCATAGTTGTTGACACGGATGAGCTTATCTGTGGGTTCGGGCTAGAACTCATTACAGCACTAGATTCAAGCGGGTTTGCCACCGGAGACATCTGCGGGGCAGATAACGCGCTATTGGCTTGGGTGCTGATCGGAGCTTTTAGTGCCGCTATTTGCGCGTCAGCCGCCAGATTCTCTACTCCCGAAGTTGCTAAATTAGCATTTGCCAGAGCGGCCTCAGAGCCTGCAAGCGCACTTTTTGCCCCTGCAACAGCCGGATTAAGTGCCGAAGATGCGGCATTTACTGCCGAACCAATACCATAACCAGTTAACCCAGACATAATCCCCTGCTTTAAGTCTCCAGTCACTGCGGTTGTAGCCAGACCAGAGCCTACAGCACCCGCAAGAGCCGCATTAGCTCCTAGAGCAGTTGCGGCAGAACCTAAAGCCCCTGCCCCAAGCGCACCACCAAGAGCGGTAAATCCTGCCGATCCAAGCATACCTCCAAGCAATGGAGCCAAGAAGGGCAGAAACGCCTCTGGTTGGCCTGTCATAGGGTTTCTAGTGAGAGAGCCTGTGGGAGACAAAGAGGCTAGTCCTTGAACCTCGACAGGGTTCATGTGAACCATCATGCTATCGCCATACCGACCTTGCGTAGCCATCTGGTCAGCCATTCTTTGCATTGGTCGCTGATTAGCAATCTGTGAGTTAGGGTTATTCATTAACTTGTCTCCACACCGAATAGGTTAAAACTTACATCTACAGCACTGGCGTAAACCTTAATGACATCAGTCTGTCCAAGGCATATACCAATTACTACAGTTTGAGTTGTGTTAGCCGCAAGGGCTTGATCGTAGAATAGAAATTGCTTATCGTTCGCATCCGCACCTGCAACATGTACGCTGACCCTAAAGGTGATGCTGGAGCCTGTTCTGTTGCAGATAACTAAAGAGCTAACGGTTGTTTGCGCCAAGTCTGGAGCAGTATACAAAACCGTAGTGGTTGTCGCGGCAGGGTCTAGCTGACCCAGTACCTTTATAACGTCTGTCACGATGCGCCCATCAGCAAGAACTGAAACCTACGCATAGCCAAAGAGCCAACCTTATCGCCTTGAGTCTTAGCCACAACCGTATCAACCTCAACTCTATTGATTGCATCTTCAATAGTTTTTCTTGTTAACGACTCGTTACGCAAATTGTACTGAGTCATAGGGACGGGCAGTGGTGTTTTTCTAATCGCCATTATCGTCTACCATCCTGTCGAATCTGAAATCTTAAAGTTCCTAGTCTCCAACCATATCCAGAGCCAGTGCTTTCCAGCCTAATCACTGGGTGTCTAGCTCTTGCCCGCAAGTATGACTCTGTTGTTGACTGATTAACAGTAGCAGAGGACAGCGTTGATGCATCTTGCAACGGATAGTTCCTGCCCTTAACGGTGATCTCAATTTCGGGATCAGTACCGTCGAACGAGAAATCAGGAATAACCTTGCTTAAAAACATAAAGCCTTCGCCATCTCCAATCTCAAGATCACCAGACTCCACATAAGCGGTCATCGGTGACCCGTCATCGTCATGCCCCACTTCGTGATTATACAGAATGTTGTTGTTTGATGAGGTGATAACGCTACTTGCAATGGGACTGTCGCCCATACCTGAATCATGCCACGCGCCCCTAGCCAAGGTTCCTACAGACCAGAGACCCTCTTCATAGTTATATGTTACATAATTCGTTATGTCTGTATTGCCAGTGCCTATAGGGTAATACCAAGTGACTTCCGAATGAGCAGAATTCTCAGCCGCAAATACCTTGTATTGCTGACTTATATTAAGATTAGAAAACACATAGTTTCTAACCGAACAAGGAAGGGGCTGAACCGATCCGTTGTAAACATTAAAGCCACCCTCATCCATAAAATACACAGAGCCTCGCGCATTAATTGCCGCTTTCGGAGAAATCATGGATGTATCGGTGCTTAGTGTTGAGAACTCAAATATAAAGGGTGCGCCAACAAAACGCATCGAATGCAGGCTTTCGTCGGTGAATATCAGGATCTCCTGTCTAGTCTGTACCGCGCCAACAATTAAAGAGCCAGAGTTTATTCTAACGCCGCCTGCTGTGTTGGTGGCTGTTGGAGTCCAATCGAGAAAGCTCTCCTGATCTGAAAACCTAACAAACAAAGGGTCTAGTATGTCTGAGCCTATAGGGTTAGACCCAAAGCAAATTACATGCTTGTCTATATCTGAGACCATAACCTGCAAGGCTATAGATGGCGCGTTAGAGGGGCTTAGGCTGGATGTTGTAATATCCACCGCCCTAGCATCTATTCCCGCCGATATGTCTGCGTAATATATGCCGCCGCCGCGTACATTAAACAGAAGGTCTTCGCCAAAGTTATCTTGACTATAAAGTCGCAGTTGATTGCCTGAGCTAATTGCAGAGGACGATCCGAACCCGCCGCTACCCCAAGCATTAACGCCCCAGCCTGTACTAGCGACAAACGTGTTAAGACCCGTGTTTATCTGATATGCGGCTACAACATTACTGCCGCCGTTGTTAACGTCACTGCTGTTTGCGATTACGGTGTTTCCGCTCGTATCTTTTGCTATAACTGTGTAGCTGTTTCCGTTTATTACGGACGCTATCTGATACTCTTGGTTAAGAACTGACGCGGTTATAGTTCCTCCAAGCGTTACAGCCCCTGAGAACGTAACAAAATCATTAAGTACCGCGCCGTGATTTGCGTCTGTAACTGTAAGGGTAGATACGCTAACGGCAAATGTCACATCCCCCGCAGACGTAGTTTCCCTGATAGGCGTTACATCGCCAAACTTATTGCCCTCGCTAATGTAAAACTTGAGGTTTGTTCCTAGCCCTGTATGCTTTGTGCTTCCGGTAGTTGCCCATGTATACAGAGACCTGCAAACACCAAGAAACGTGTTGGTAGTAAACTTCTCCCATCCTCCAATCTTTTCGGGGCGACCTTGCCTAAATCGAATCTTGTCGGAATCAGACCATCCTTGATCGGTTGTATACTCCGTCCCTTCCTTATTGATTCCGGGAGAAAATTGAAATTTCTGCAAAGGCATAGTTAACGACCATAG
>Ga0209535_1000532_pt1 | contig 27290 bp, 38 predicted proteins | sample LinPmetageLP28_FD_184041 | JGI IMG/M metagenome (GOLD analysis project Ga0209535, IMG submission 184041) | Marine viral communities from the Pacific Ocean - LP-28 (SPAdes) (version 2) | ecosystem: Environmental > Aquatic > Marine > Oceanic | place: Pacific Ocean | collected 2009-08-22
AGAGTACGATGAAATAGATAGATACTGTTATAGGAAAAATATTAAATGGACAGCATCAGCATGGGATGGAGATTCAGTGCAGTTTCTTAGACAATATGATTTACCTTTTATAAAGATAGCATCAGCTTCTTTAACTAATAAAGTAATTATAGAAGAAGCTGTTAGAACCTTTCCTAAAGTTATTCTATCGACAGGTATGTCTACTGAGGAAGAGATAAATGAAGCAGTTGAAATGATGGATAAGTTTAAAGTATGGTACGGTAAATCTAAAAGATTTGGGCTACTACATTGTAACTCTAGTTACCCTGCACCATTAAAAGACCTTAACTTATCAGCTATAAAGACATTAGCTGAAAAATATCCCGATTATGATATAGGATATTCAGGTCATGAGTTAACTTTAGGTACTTCAGTAGCAGCAGTCTACTTAGGTGCTTCTATTATTGAACGTCATATAACGTTAGATAGAAACATGTACGGTACCGATCAAAGTTGTTCTGTTACTCCATGGGGACTATTTAAATTAGTTTCTGGAATAAGAGAGTTAGAAAAAGCATATGGTGACGGTAAGTTAAGAGTCACTTCAAGTGAAAAAGAAGTATTAACTAAATTAAGAAAGTAATGAGTATAGGAATAATTGGACAAGGCTTTGTAGGTAATGCTATATATCAAAAGTTTAAGAACTTCTATAATATATCAACATTTGATTTAGATGATAGTAAAAGTAATTCTACAAAAGAAGAAGCTATGAGCAAAGATATAATCTTTGTATGTCTTCCTACTCCTATGTCAGAAGATGGTACGTGTTATACCGGTATAGTCGAAGAAGCAATAGAGGATATAAACTCATATGGTAAATGTAAAACAGCAGTTATAAAGTCAACAGTACCTCCTGGTACATCGGAAAGATTAAATAAACTGTATAAGGACATGTATGTAGCATTTAACCCAGAGTTTCTTACAGAGAGAAATGCTGTAGAAGATTTTAATACCCAAAATAGAATAATATTAGGAGGACCTAGACCTGCTACATCTAAACTAAAGCAGATTTATTCTAAAGTTTTTCCAAAGGCGCATATAATTAAGACTGGCTCTACTCATGCTGAGATGGTAAAGTATTTTACAAACTGTTTTTTAGCTTCTAAAGTTTCTTTTGCTAACGAAATGTATCAGCTATGTGAGAGTTTAGATTTAGATTATGATAAAGTAGTAGAGTATTCTACGTTAGACTCAAGATTAGGCAATTCACATTGGGCAGTTCCTGGACCAGATGGTTCATTTGGTTATGGAGGTCATTGCTTCCCTAAAGATTTATCAGCGTTAATTAAATTATGTGAGCAATTAGAGGTAGAACCTATTGTACTTAAAGCAGTACAAAAGAAAAATAACGATGTAAGAGATAATAGAGATTGGGAAGGGATGAAAGGAAGAGCAGTACTATGAGTAAAAACTTAATATATACAACAGCAATTAATCACGATACGTCAACGTTCTCTAACTCTGACTATAGTCAATACTGTCTTAATACTTGGCAAGCTTGGTGTGATAAGAACGGAATAGACTTTTTTGTTATTGATAAACATGATAGCAGATACAAGTATCCTGTTTGGAATAAAGATCTAATATTTGAATATGTTGGAGATAAGTATGATAAGATTATGTACGTAGATTCAGATACTATGATTAAATGGGATGCTCCTAATCCTTTCGATACATATAATGATGAGTTTTGTACTGCTACCGATAGAGCTTCTCTTAAATGGATACTTAACTCTATAGATGCTTATCAACCTTTCTTTAAAGAGACTAAGTTAAATTTAGAGACTTATTTTAATAGTGGTGTATGTATGTTTACAAAAGAGCATAAACCTATATTTAATAAGTTAATTGAATTTTATGAAAGAAATAGTGCTTCTTTAGATGGTATAAAAGGAGTAGGTAAAGTACAAACAGTTCTTAACTTTATGTTAGAAAAAGAAGGAGTTAAAAGAAAAACTATTCCTCCTACTTGGAATTTATTCTCTATTCATAAGAAGAATATGTTTAGACATAACTGGCAATTAAATGAAGATATGACTCCTTTCTTTGTTAAGTATGCTTACGTATGGCACTTCACAGGATTTCCTATTGAAGATAGAACTAAAATAATGAAACAAGTTTGGGAACAATATAAAGAATACTATGCGTAATTTAGTTTTTATAATAGACATAAAGAAAGACGGTAAGACTAAAAAGGAATACCAGACCTCTATAGATAGTTGGAAGCATTTTTGTAACAAGTACGATCATGAGATAATGACTATGGAACAACCTGTTACTGATATGAAGTACATGGGAGTAATATGGCAAAGATATTATCTATTTGATATATTAGATGCTAATCAACTAAAATTTAATCAAATATTAATCGTAGATGCAGATACTATAGTACATCCAGACTGTCCTGACTTCTTTGAAATGACTGATAATAAGTATACTATGGTTCATGATGATGGTGACTTCGATTGGATTATAAGATCTATGGAGAACTATCAAAAGCATTTATTTGTAGAAGAACCTTTATTCAACTGGTATGAATACTTTAATAGTGGATTCCAAATAGTTAATTATTCTCATAGAGAGTTTTTTAATACTATGAAAGACTTTTATCATGCTAACTTTAGACAGATACAATGGTGTCAAAAGAAATACGGAGTAGGTACTGATCAAACTCCTCTTAATTATTTAATAAGAAAGCATAATATAGAAATGACAGCTCTTCCATACAGTTATAATATGTCTTGTATGGCCGGTAAAGAAGTTGTAAACGAACAAATGCAACATACAAAAGCAGGATATGTTATGCACTTCAATGGCTTACCAGATAAAGATGTAAGTGTACCTCATTGGATGACTAAAACATACGATTACCTCTATGGGAATTAAAATAGGACAAATAGGTAAGGGTCAATTTGGATCTAAAATACTATCTAAGTTAAAAACTTTAGATGTAGAGGTAAAATGGATAGCTGGTTCAAATGATAAATGGTGGCTTAAAGACAAAGTAGATTGGGTAATCATAGCATCCCCTAATGAGTTTCATTACGAGCAAGCTAAACATTTTCTTAAGAGAGGTATAAATGTATTTTGTGAGAAACCAGCAGCATTTTATTCTAAAGCTGTGGAAGAGTTATATGATATAGCTGATAATAGTAACTGTAAGTTCTATGTAGATGATGTATTAATGTACGAGGGTATAAAAGATATTAACTCTTTTGTTTATAAAAAATGGGGAAGAGCTTTTTCTAATATTATTGATAGAATAGCTTATCATCATTTTTATCTTATAGCTGATGATGTTGATTATAGTACTGAATATACTTTAGAAGTAATTGAAAATAAACCTCTAGTTAAAAAGTTTAAATTATATTATGATGATAAAGAATACTTATTTGACTATGACTTTGATTGGTTTAAAAAGAAAGAACACAGTATAGTAACAACAGCAGAATCAGATGCATTAGAGACTATGCTATCAGTTGTACTGTCAGGTAATGCTGATTTTAATACCAATAAAAAAAGATCTATATTTGCCTCAGAGATATCTGAAATGATTAAAGAGGAGCTATACGGTAAGGTTGCTGTAGTTGGAGCAGGTATATACGGTATTACATCTGCATTAAAATTAGCTGATAAAGGCTTTACTGTTGACTTATACGAAAGCAAATCAGATATATTATCAGCTACTTCAGCAATAAATCAATACAGAGTTCATAGAGGTTACCATTATCCTAGAAGCAAAGATACTATTTTATCCTGTAGAGATAATGAAAAAGAGTTTAGAACTTTCTATGCCGGTGCAATAATAGATAATGTTGATCATTACTATTCTATAGCATCTAACGATACATTAACTACTCCTAAAGAATATTTGCATATGCTAGATCAATGTAATCTAGAATGGATGATAGTAGATAGTATGCCCGGTTGTGACTTAACAGTCAGAGTTAAAGAAAGTTTATTCTGTCCTGAAACTTTAAAAACTATATGTGAAGATAGATTATTTGGCTGTAACGTAAATGTATATTTAGATAGTAGAGTGGAATGTATAGAAGACCTTACAGGTTACAAATACTCAGTTGTGGCTACCTATAGCTCTCTAAATAACTTTGATAAAAAAGATATAGATTATCAGTTTGAATTATGCGAAAAGCCTGTATTTAAACTACCAGATAACTATATTAATAAGAGCGTAGTAGTAATGGACGGTCCTTTTATGTGCTTTGATCCTTATAGTACTACTAAGTTTCACGTAGGAGGAAACGTAGTTCATGCTATACATAATAGAAATGTAGGATCAAAACCAGAAGTACCTCCAACCTATAAAGAACTACTTAACAAAGGTATTATTAAAAATCCAAAATATACTAATGTGCCTAGATTTATAGAGTCAGCTAAAAAGTTCTTTCCAGATATAGAAGAAGCAGAACATATAGGATCTATGTTTACAATAAGAACTGTACTTCCTAATAAGGACGCTACAGATGAAAGACCTACAGTCGTTAGATTTGATGGTAACATTATTTACTTATTTAGCGGTAAGGTTGGTAACTGTGTAGAAGCAGCAAAAGAAATAATTAATAAAATAGAATTAACATGACAAAATTTGCTATAGGTTGTTTAGTACAATGGTATGAGTCTGAAATTATAGATGAATACTTAGATACTTTAGAACAAGCTGTTAAAGTATATGATGGAGAAGTAATAGTTGATGTATGTCTTATAGTTAATGAAGAGTTAGAAAGTGCTGCTGATCAAAAAATTAAGCAAGATTCTATAGATAAAATATCTAAGTCACTTGAACGTTTTAATGGTAATTTTACTATAAAAGAAGAATTATTTACTATAGCAGATTATAGGAGATGGTTTAATGATTACTATTGTGAAAAAGTAGACGTATTAATGTGGGGTGAGAGTGATATGCTTGTACCTAAACAGTCTTTTATTGTCTTAGATCACTTACATAAAAATGTTAAGACACCTAAGTATTTAGCTACTTTCGCTATATGTAAGATGTGGGACGATTCTTGGAAGCCATTAGAGCATCCAGAGTTTACTGACAAACCTTTTATTGAGATGGACACTGAAAATTGGTGGAGTCTAAGATATACTATGAATGAAGAAGAGATGAACAGCTTTAATGATAAAGCCACTGACTTAGATGTTAGCGTAATATCTCCTCATAAGTATAACGGCTGCGGTTTAATTATAAGCTCAGAAGTAGTTAAAGCAGGAGTTAACATACCTAGATCAGTATTCTTTATTCACGAAGATACGGCATTTATGTTAATGTCCCAAAAGGTATTAGGTAATATACCTCAATATCATTTTAAGAATATACTATTGGTTCATAATAGAAAACATCCTGATAAGCGTTTTAATGTTAAAGGAGAAGAAGGACTAGATAAAACTAACCCAGGAGCTCAGAGAGGAGCCCATGATTGGTATACTCCTGCTAATAAGATGTGCGAACAAAATTGCTACAATATATTTAATCCTAACTTTAAACCATTTACTTGGAAAGATGTATGGAAAAGTTTGAAATCTGAATAATTTTAATTATATTATAATATGAATAAGTACAACCTCAACAATAAACTCTATCTAGTTACCGGCGGTAGCGGATTTTTAGGAGTACCTCTAGTAGAAAGACTACTTGCAGACGGCGCTAATGTAAGAATACTTGCCAGAGATGAAGGCAAGTTAATAGAAGCTAGACAAAAGTTTCCTCAAGTAGAGATACTAAACGGAGATATATCAGACATGTTTGAAGTAAGGCAAGCTATGAAAGATGTAGATGGAGTATTTCATTTAGCAGCATCTAAACATGTAGGTTTAGCAGAAAAGACAGTTAGAGAGACTATCAAAGCTAATACGATTGGTTCTATGAATATACTAGAGTGCTCTTTAGATGTAGATTTAGAATTTATTATAGGTATAAGTACTGATAAGGCAGCTCAAGTATCAGGGGTGTACGGAGCATCTAAATTACTAATGGAAAGACTCTTTACTCAATTCGAAAGATTAAATCCTAATTGTGATTATAGGATAGTAAGGTACGGTAATGTATTATATTCTACAGGATCAGTTCTATGTAAATGGAAAGATTTAATTGAAAGAGATCAAGAGTTAATAGTAACTGAACCTAAAGCTACTAGATTCTTTTGGAGTGTAGATCAAGCTTTAGATTTAATCTATGATTGTTTAGAGAATGCTGAAGATACATCACCGTATGTTCCATCAATGAAAGCTATGAGTATAGAGAACTTATTAGATGCAATGTACCATAAATACTTACCAGAAGGAGGTACAAAGAAAATTAAGGAAATAGGATTACAGCCAGGAGAGAATTTACATGAAAAGATTCTTGAAGATGGAGAAGACTCAAGTCAAGCAGAACAATATACAGTAGAAGATATAATACCATTAATATAATGAGAATATTATTTATAGGAGGTAACAGATTTGTAGGTAAAGCATTGGCCGAAAGGTTTATAGGCTTTAAATACGACGTTACTGTCTTTAATAGAAAAGGAACAGGACCAGAAGGTGCAACAGTCATACAAGGAGATAGAAACTTAAAAGCAGATTTACAGAAGATACCTTTTGTCGAATTTGATATAGTTATTGACTTTTGTTTATTTAAACCAGATCAATTTGAAATATTTAAAGAGTTTATATTTCCTTTTCAGAAATATCTTTTTATTAGTTCCGGTTCAGTTGGTAGATTAGAATGGGGTGCATACGGTACAGAGAAAGAAGAATGTGAGGCATTAGTAAAAGAGTACTTTAATAATTTTATTATAGTTAGACCTCCTTATATAGATGGACCTAATAGTCATAGAGCAAGAACAGCTCAAATTATTAATCAAATTGAGAATAATATTCCTGTTACTGTAGCCGGTGATGGTAAATATACTTTTAACATTACTTGGGTCGATGATGTAGTAAGATTTTTAAGCCACATTATAGGTAGTAACTGGTTTAATAATGATGTAGTAGAGTTAGGAAACCCAGAGCAGTTTTCTATGGAGGAGTATATTAAAATTATAGCAGACTTTTTAAATAAAGATTATGAAATAGCTTATGATAGTAAAACTTATTGGGCACCTGCTTATGATTTAGGAGTAAAAGAGAACGAACATAGTCATAACTTTAAACCATTCAATGAAAAGATACAAGAACTTTATGATTGGTATAACAAAATAGGAAAAGAGAAATATGGATACTAAAAAATTATTTAGAGCTAAGCCTTGCATACCGGAAGCTGATAAACCTTATATAGAAGATGCATGGAAAGGTATACTTGACTCAGGTATGTTTATTCAAGGTAAGTATGTTACAGAGTTCGAAAACTTATTTGCAGAGTACTGTGGTACTAAATATGCAATAGCTACAAACTCAGGTGCTACTTCTTTAGAGGTAATGCTTAGAGCCTCTAATATTGAAGGTAAGAAGTTCTTAGTTCCTACTCAGACTTTTGTAGCTAGTGTGAGTGCAGTAGTTAGATCAAATAATATACCAGTAATAACAGATATTGATCCAATTACTCAATGTCTTAACCTAGATATAATTAAACAAAATGTAGATAAAGATACTGCTGGAGTTATGTTAGTACACATGGCAGGTATGCTTCCTTCTGATTATAAAGAGATACAGAACTATTGTGAGGATAAAGGTTTGTTGCTGGTTGAAGATGCATCACATGCTGTAGGAGCTTCAATCGATGGAGTTAAAGCTGGTAATATAGGCTTTGCAGGAGCTTTCTCTTTATTTGCTACTAAGATTATCACATCAGGAGAAGGAGGAATGATTACAACGAACAATGAAGTATTTGCTGAGAAATGTAGAGTGCTAAGAAACCACGGTAGTGTTAGGAACCCATCGTTAGTTGCAGGATTAGATTTTGGCGTTACTTGTACAGTAGCTTCATCTAATTATAGAATGCCTGAGATGTCAGCAGCAATAGGTATTACTCAAATTAAAAGAGTAGATGAATTCGTTACTAAGAGAAATTTATTAGCTGATAGATATGCTGAAAGATTAAAAGAAACTGATATAGTTGTTCCTGAAATACCGAGCAATCAAGTAATGACATGGTGGCAATATATTATAGCTTTACCAGAAGGAACTAATCTAGGATTACGAACTAACTTCTGTGAAACATTATTAGTAGAGCATAAAGTACCTACTGCCAATGCTTACTGGCCAGCTTGTCATGAGCAACCAGCATTTGTAGATTTTGTAAAAGGATATAAATATCCTGTAGCAGATGATTTACTTCATAGACATGTAGCATTACCTATGTACTATGAAATGGATTTAGATCAAGTTGATTATGTTTGTGATTCTATAATTAAAATTTTAAATGACCGTTAGTATACACCAACCTAATTTCCTACCTTGGTTAGGTTTCTTTGATAAGATTAAACGAAGTGATGCTTTTGTAATATTCGATAATGTACAGTACCCTAGAGGTAAAGGACACTTTGGTAATAGAAATAAGATTAAAATAGAGAACAATAGTAAATGGCTTACAGTTCCTGTGGAAGGTAAAAGTGAAATGAAAAACTTTAATCAGATTAGCTATAAAAAAACTAACTGGAAAGAGGAACACCTAAGATTAATACATCAGTTTTATAATAAGAGTACATATTATAAAATGTATATAGAAGACTTTAAAGATGAGTACTATAAAGAATTTGACAACATAAGTGATTTTAATAGGAACTTAATAAAGTATTTTCTATATGAGTTAGATATAGATACAAAGATATATTTAAGTTCTGAGCTTATTAAAAAAGATGTTAATGGAGCTGATAGAATTATGTCTATATTAAAAAAATTAAAAGCTACTAAATATATCACCGGTTCAGGCTCTGGGTCTGTTAGGTATATAAACGAAGATGATTTTAAGAAAGCTAATATAAAATTAGAATGGCAAAATTATACTCATCCAGTATACGAACAAAGGTACGGAGACTTCTTACCTTATATGAATATTTTAGACCTATTATTTAATGTAGGTCCTTATAGTGATCAAGTTATATGAAAAATATATTAGCAATAGGAGCACACCCAGATGACATAGAGTTTGGAGTAGGTGGTACTTTAGTAAAGCATAAGTATAGAGGAGATAAGATAGTATATCTTTGTATGACAGGTACTGAGTCTAAAGATGGTACTACAGGAGAAGTTCTTAGAACAAAAGAACAATTACAATCAGAAATTAAAAATGCTGCTGATATATTAGGAGCACATTTTGTAGAGATTTTATCTTTTACTGACCTAAAAGTTCCATTTAGTTTTGAATCTGTTAGTGCTATAGAGACTATTATAAAGAGACATAATATAGATATAGTATATACGCACTGGGAAGGAGATGCTAATCAAGACCATATTAATACATTTAGAGCTACTATGGCAGCAGCTAGATATGTTCCTAACGTTTACTGCTACGAACAAATACCTGTTCCTAGACTATCAGCTAACGCTATGACTATTAATTCATATGAGGATATTTCTAGTACTTTTAAAGAAAAGATAGAAGCTTCTAATTGTCATATTAGTCAAATGACTAAATATAATAAACATGGTTTTAGTGTAGAAGATAATTTAGAGACTCTAGCTAAGTTTAGAGGTATACAGGCAAAATGTAAATACGCTGAAGCATTTCAGATAATTAAACAAGTTAAATGATAGTTAAAGTTAACCCAGAGTTTGGTATAGAGTTAGCATTAGCAGTTCCATATGCATATTATCTTCATAAGGAAGGTAAACTAGAAGGAGTTGTGACAAGCAAAGGAATGTCTCCTTATTATTATTTCTGTAATAATGTTAAAGAAGAGTTTCAATCTAGAACTATTAATAATAAGTTAGCAGGTCTAGAGACGCTTCCTAACGATTGGATACATGGTATTAATTCTTTAGAAGAACCAGGCGTGTTAGATTATAATGAATGGGAAGTACCTAATTATTCTGAACATTTTAAAAACGATGAATATAATTTTGATAGACCAACTATCTTTATTAACAACAAGCTAAATTTAGAGCACGGAGAAACTCCTTATGGCTTTTTTGATATAGAGACTTTAAATACTTTGTTTACTATCCTAAATGCTAAAGGTTACAATGTAGTTTATAAGAGAGCAGCTATGAACCAAAAAGGGTTTACTATAGATGAAAATGAAATAAATTCTATTAGAGCTGGTATAAAAGATATTCAAGCCGATGTCAAAGGAGTAGGAATTATAACTGACTACCAACTTTGTGACTATCATCAGAATGTTACATGGTTGGATAATATAGTAAAGGAAAACTATAATGAGTCACAACTTAAAGTTATGGCTAACTGTGAAGGGTTTGTAACAGTATGTGGAGGTAACTCAATACTATGCTCTATGTTTCAAAAACCTACTATTAGCTATGTGCATAAAGGAAAAGAGCTAAGACGTAATTATTTCGGACCAGACTCTTATTTTCAAAAGCTATCTAACAACAATGTATTTCCTGCCATTGATGTAATAGGACATATCAATACAGAGACGTACGGACATCCAGTTAATAACACTGGTAAAAACGATTTTACAGGTTTATTTAATATAGTAGAAGATAAATTTTAATGAAAGTAACAATTAGTATAGATGATATCCACCCAGAAAAATACTGGGGTATAGAAGGAGATGACTGTATGGGTTATTTAGACGAGCTCAATAAGGAGTTTGGAGCTAAATTTACTTTGTTTATACCTTCTGAATATCATTATAACTTTAAACTATCTGACCATAAAGACTGGATAGATTGGTTAAACTCTAAAGGTTATTTTGAACTAGCAGCTCATGGTCACTATCATGCTTGTGAAAGAGATGATATAGGAGAGTGTGAGTTCTTTGAATTAGATACTACTGAAAAAGCTAAAGATAGAATACAAAAGATTATCGATGAATGGAAAGCTATAGATTATACTCCTAAAGGTTGGCGTAACCCAGGCTGGTTAGCTCATCCAATAGCTATAAATGAACTAAGTCAGCATTTTCAATATGCTGCTATACATTATGAACATAATAATAACATACCATGGAGTTGTAAAACATTTTTTGGTCATGATGGAATTAACGAAACAGATATTAAGATACATAACGAAGATATGGTAATGTTTCAATCTCATATAGCTGGAGAATGGAATGATAATGTTTGGAATGAAGCTAATTATAATCAAATGAGGTTATCGCTCTCTTACTTAAAAGACCAAGGAGCTAAATTTAAAACGTTATCAGAATGTCTATAGCATTTTTTACTGAAATGCCTTTTAAAGGTAAAGTATCTAGAACTCATGACAATATGAGAGTAGAGTTTGCTTGGATGGTAGCATTAAATGCCGATCATTACAACTATAAAGACATTCCGGAAAAGAAATATGATTTGGGGATAGTTATTATTCCTAAAAAGAATCCTGAGTTTAATTTAAATGATTTAAGACAGCATTGTGATCAAGTAGCTGTAATGCAAGAAGGTCCTCATTGGTATTATCAAGATTATACTCTCGATAAACAAATATGGTACTACAATACTTTAAGAGCAGCAGATATAATATTTACTCACAATAGATCAGATAAAGATTATTATGAAGGATTGACAGGACATAGCGATGTAAGAGTATTACAATCCTTAATGATAGAAGAAGCTATAGGGTTAGTTAAGGAAGTAGATAGAGAAGGAATAATAATAGGAGGTAACTTTGTAAATTGGTATGGAGGATTTGATTCTTATATAGTAGCCTCTCAAGAGTTTGATAAAGTATATGCTCCGTCTATGGGTAGAAGACAACCAGGAGAAGAACAACTACTAACTCATTTACCTTACATGTCTTGGAAGGAATGGATACATAAGTTAAATGAATTTAAGTATGCTATTCATCTTATGCGTACTCATGCAGCAGGAACCTTTGCTCTTAATTGTGCTTACTTAGGTATACCTTGTATTGGGTACAAAGGATTAGACACACAAGAGACATGCCATCCGTATACGACAATAAATGTCGGAGATCTTTCGGAAGCCCGAAAAATTATTCGTAAATTAAAAGAAGACAACGAGTTCTATACTCAATGCAGTAGTACTGCTAAGTTAACATATAAAGAGTTTTATAATGAAAATAAGTTTAATACAACCTGGAAGAAACAATTTAAAGTATCTTAAGTGGGCTTATGATGCTATAAGAAAGAATCAAGGCAATCATGATGTAGAGATATGTGTTGCAGATGATGCTTCTACAGACGGTACATGGGTTTGGTGTCAGGAGATGATGGCTAAAGATGATAAGTTTAAAGCTATATTAAATGATACAGGTAAGAGAATTGGACATACTATATTATATGATAGGTTAGTAAACGAAGTAGCTACAAATGATATTGCTATGATTTATCATGCTGATATGTATTTAGCTCCTGGAGCATTAGATGCTATTGAAAGAGAGATAGAAGAGAAGACTATAGTTTCATTAACTCGTATTGAACCACCATTACATCCTGACGGACCTGAGAAGATAATATGGAACGGGGGAGTAGAACCAGAAGAGTTTATTGAAGAAGAGTTCTTAAAACAGTTACCCTCTATGAAAGATGCTTCTAAAGTAACTGAAGGTATATTTGCTCCTTGGGCATTCTATAGAAAAGACTTCCAAGAGATAGGAGGACATGATCCATTATATGCTCCCCAGTCTAAAGAAGACTCAGATATCTTTAATAGGTTTCAATTGAACGGAGTTAAGTTTAAGCAAGTATGGGATGGATTTGTATACCATATGACATCTAGAGGCAGCAGAAGAAATACAGTAGACAAAGCTGTTAACATTTATACAGACAGTCCTGAATGGTTAGCTCAGAATCAAAGATCAACTCGTAACTTTATACGTAAATGGGGACACTTTGTTATGCATGATAGGTTAATGAAGCCTATTGTACCTCCTAAATATAATATAGGGATCGTAATTAAAAACTGTACTGATCAATTATTGGAGATATTAGAGCCATGGTGCGATTGTATTTGTGTAGATATTAACTTTGAATCTTATATAGAAAAAGAGCAAAATAATACTATCTACGATTTAAAAGAACGAGTATTTAATAAGGAAGATTGTAGTAACGATATAATTATTAATATAGATGGTAAAACTTTTAACGAGAAAGACTATCAGTATGTTAATCAAATGTCACAAATTATCAACCAGAGCGGAGAACCTAATAGTTCTTTTAAGATTGGTAATTTAGATTTAAAGATAAAGACTAAAGTAGAATATACAGAAGACTTAATTAAATTATGAAAAAATACATTATAGAATTTACTCACGTTGATGGAACTATAGAAGAAGTTACTTTAACAACAGATAGAGTTCAATGGTCAATAGATCAATGGAAAAGAAACAGAGCAATTGCATCACATAAAATAATAAAAGAAGAAAATTCCAATGGCAGTTCACAAATGCTGTTTGGGTAACTATTTATATAATATAGAACTATGAAAAAGTTAGAGACATTAGTTAAACAAGTATTAAATGAAGCAGCAAAGATTAATTTTGCTGGTCATTCTTTTTTATTAAAGATAGATACAAACGAAGACCCTACTAAGAAAGGAGTCAAGATACAATTTATTCCTACTGAGTTCGGATCAATATCTGGAACTGAGCAGAATGATATTGCAATCGAATTAGAAGGTAGATTGGAAAGTGGTTTAGCTGAATATGATTTAAGAGTAGAGAGAGATAGAAATCTTAAAGATAAAACTATCATAGGGTTCTTTATATACATCGAATACTTCGATAAGATTATCAGAAAAGCTTTAAACAATCAGAATCCAAACTCAGACGTTCAACCAGAACCTGAGGTATAATGGATCCTTATAAAGTAATAAGAGCAACCCTCTTTGATATACATCCACTTTCATATAGGATTAAAAGGACAGTACCTAATAAAGAGTTTATGAATAAAAACCTATTTGTCAGAGTTATTAAACAACTTCAAAGAATAGAATCAAGAAGAGATACTATGCAAGATGAGATGGGAATAGATATGACTGTTTACGAAAATGACTTCTTTGACGTTATAGAGAATCTTATGAAGATGCATTTTAATAAAGAGCAATTAGGATTAATACAGACGTACTTATATACTCTTCTTCCGGACCCAGACTGGGATGGACAAATAACTTTAAAGAGAGGAGAGAAAGAAGTAGATTTAGCTTTTAAAGATCCTTTAGATGTCTACGCAGTTATTCTTTCATTAGATAAATAAGCTATGAATAAGTTATGGTGCTTTGGTGATAGTTTTACAGCTGGCCATGGTTTAAACTTTGATGAGTTAAATAGAAAAAGTTGTTTAAATTATGAAGGTTTTTCCTATAACTTCGGTGACAATAGTAATATTTGGCATAAAGATCCTTACTTTAAAAAATATAAAGATTACAAACACTCTTACAAAGATAAAATATTTGCTAAACTATTTAGTAACTATTTAAATTATGAATTAATAAACGAAGGAGAAAGCGGCTGTAGTAATGATAGAATTATTCATCAATTAATAAAAAACATAAATAGTTTTCAATCAGATGATATTATTCTTATAGGATTAACTTCATACTTAAGAGTACTTGTTCCATCTAAATTTGGTTTGGGAGGAGCTGGTGCGACAAATGTACATGAAGATGTCCCTAAAAGTTTTGTTAAACACGGTCCAAGATCTTCAGAAAAATTAGTGGAAAAGGTAACAGAGTATATTTATGATGTATTATTGCCTAATGAAGATATTTTAGAAGCATACTATTTAAATTTATTTAAATCAGTTAGAGAGCTAATACTTCCTAAAGTTAAAAGAGTTGTGTTATGGGATCATCATCATTGGCATAGATTTCAAAATATTTATCATTGGAAGAGGATTAATGATAGGCACTGGTCTCCAGAAGGTCATGAACAGTTTAATAACTTTTTAATCGAAAACTACGAAAAAAACAACGATATTCTTATTCAAAATAAATACAGATCTCTTATATAAAAAGTTGTCTATATGAATAAAAGTTCGTATATTTATATCTAATATAAAACGGTTATACTATGCAATTAAAAATGATCCCTTGTCCTAAATGTTCTAAGGACTTCCCAGAAAAAAGAAAAGAGTTAGGCTATCATGTTTGTGTTGATTGTTCTACTATTAAACCTTTAGTCGGTATTACAACTGTTGAAGGTTCAGGTGACCATACCTATAATGATATTATAATTATGGATCAAGATAGAGCAACAGCCATTGCCCAAGCAGAAGCTGAAATTACAGGTAAAAAAGTCTTTATGGAAGTACTTGATTTAGATAAAGATGAAAACGAAGTAACTCAATCAGTAAAAGAAGCTGTAGATAATGTACTGAATGATGAAGAGTCTGATATTGAAGACGCATTAGATCCTAATAAAGAACACGAGGGTATTCAAGGTATAGATTATTAATGGCAAGACCGTCTAAAATATTAACAAAAGAGGATATAGTTAGGGCTCAAAAAGTAACACGTTCTAATATGGCTGCTGCTAGATACTTACATGTATCTTACAATCATTATAAGAAGTACGCTAAGATGTATAAGAATGATGAAGGTGTTACTTTATTAGAAGCTCACATGAACCAAGCCGGCGAAGGTATACCAAAGTTTGCTATAGCCGGTATTGATAATATTCCTCTCAAAGATGTATTAGAAGGTAGAGTTCCAATTGAACACTTTGATCCTAGAAAGATTAAAGCTCGTCTTCTTAGCGAAGGTATGCTAGTAGAAGTATGTAGCAGATGTAATTTTGGAGAGAGAAGAGTAACTGATCAAAAAGTACCAGTTATTTTAAATTTTAAAGATGGTAATAAGAAAAATTGGCATCTTGATAACTTAGAATTCTTATGTTATAACTGTTCATTTCTTTATGCTGCTTCTCCTATAGAAGAGAAACAAGCTGAAGCTATGGAAGATTATGTTAAAACTAAGAAGGATGAACCTACTTGGGAACTTGATGAGCATCATATAGAACACCTAAAAGAGTTAGGCTTATATGAGGAGGAGAAACCAGGTGAGGAATTTATATCTAGACAATAACTATTTATAACCATGGCCAAAAAAGAAAGAAACAAATTTTCTACTTGGAAGAAAAAGAAGCCTTTAGAAAGAAAGGTAGCTGACGATCTAGTAAAGAAGTCAGAACTTAACGATAAGTTAAGGGAAAAAAAGATCGATACAAACTTTCTCGATCTATTTTAATTTAAAACAATTTTATGAAAAACTTAACATTAACTATACTTGTGTCTTTAGCCAGCACTTTTGTGATGGCTTTTTCACTTGCAGTAAGGAATGAAGTAAAAGCATTAGAATTAGAACCAGAGAGGCCTTTGGCCTTAGAAGAATTAACCCCAGTAAAAATAGAAGCTCCAAAATTAGAGCTAGTAATAAAAGACCACAGTAGGTTTTTAGATGATATAGGATTTAGAGAGTCATCTAATAACTATCATGCTGTAAACCAATTCGGATACTTAGGGAAGTATCAGTTTGGTAGGAGAACTCTCGATGCATTAGGCTTTGATAATATATCAAACAGAGAGTTTTTAGAGAATCAATCAATACAAGAGGAGGCTATGTATGCTTTACTTCTTCATAATAAAAAGATTCTTAGAAGACAAATAACAAAACATGTAGGTACTACAGTAGCAGGAGTATACATTACAGAGTCTGGATTACTTGCTGCAGCCCATTTAGCTGGACCAGGTAACGTTAGAAAGTTTCTTAGAAAAGGATATGAATTTAAAGATGGAAACGGTACTAAAATGACTTCTTATATGACTTTATTTAGCGACTATAGGTTGGAGCTCTGATATATTTTTCGTATATTTAGTATAAATAAAAAGGTTATGGCAGAGAAAAGAGGTGATATAGAAAAACTAAGAAATGACTTTAACACATCAGGTGTCCTAGAGGTATTCCTTAATAATAAAAAATGGTACAGAACAACTTCTAAAGACTTTAGATCGTTTGATGGTCAAAGAAGAATAACTGAACCTACTGAGTGTAAGTTAGGAAATGTAATAGTACCAATGGAGACTTACGAGTACTGGGGTCCCGTTTTTTTGTTTGGTACTAATAAGGAAGTAGCCTTTACTAACTCAGGCTCATTACATACTGGAAAGATATGGAAAGATAGACAGAAAATTTATGAACAAAGAAAATAATGATACCATTACACTTTGAAAATACTGACCAATTTGAAATACTATTTAGATCTAAAACAGTAAAGGTCTCCGATGGTATAGTTTCCGGAATAGAAAAAGCATTGCAGGAAAATAAAAAAACTGCTAATTTATTTCAATTAACTTTTGAAGGAGTAGATCATTCTTATGAAATCTCCCTTAATAGAGTAGAATGGAAAGCAGCTTTAGAGAACTGTTTAGATCATTATCATCATCTAGAATTAGCCGATAAGCAAATAGATTGCTGGAAGTTATTAGAGCTAGTTAAAGTCTGGTAACAATATTTACATAAAATTAGCTATTTTATATAGCTATACGCTATTTATTATAGAATTCAAACACTATAGAAATAAAATATGAAAGCTACCTTATTTTCAGCAGATTTCGTTAAAGATGCAAATGGAGGAGTTAGATTACTAGAGCTTAACACAGATACAGGAGTAACTGAAACAGCCTTAGGTAAGATATCTTATACAGCACTTAACAATTACATTACTAGTAATAACTTAACTAAGATTACAGTTGTTGCTAAAGCTCAGCATCACAGAATATTTGTTGATCACCTCGAAACTAACATTACAAATAATGTAACTTCAGTAACTGAGTTTAATAAAATATATGAACCCCTTAATTCTGTTTACCCTACAGCAGTTACAGACGCAGCAGACAGATTAATATTAAGATTAGCATACGATGAGGCAGCAGTGTTTGATAGTACTTACTGTAAGACTAATTTTAATACCTATAAACTATTTGTTACAGATGCAGCAACAAACTCCGGTTCAATAGCTGAATTCTATCATTCTTCCTCAGCAGATGGGGAATTAGATTACTTATCTAAAACAATAAACAGTGCTAACAATGTACCTGATGCTGGTTTAAAAGCAGATGAGTCTACTCCTATTAAGTTTTATAAATTAGGTGATGATGGATCAGGAGTAGGAGCAAGTTGGGATGCACTGATAGCAAACAATTATGCAGACGGAGGTTTATTAACTAAGTATCATTATAACTCTGGTGCTAATATTAACGGAGCTGTTTCTTCTATTAGAAGTCTTAACGTTATAGCAGGTACTAATCTAGATTTAATAAATTTAGCAAATTATAATACTCATGCTACTTTTGACTTACCGAGTGATATATCTTCAGAAGTAGATGCAGGCACTCAAGTAAATGAATTACATGTTAAACATTACTATGAGTATGCAACTAATAAAATTAAGCACGATAGTAATTTTGATGGAGTACACGAAGATCATAAAATTATAAAAGCTGATAATACATCTGTAGCTATTAAAGATTTAGTAGTAGGAGATGAATTAAAATCATACTTTATATCTGGTTCACCTGATACAGATGAATACGATGACTTATATGCTTGGAATCATACAGGTAAAACATTCCCTTCAGGATCTTACCTAACTAGCTCTGCAGTAGTAAGCACAGACACTCAAGCAATAGATTATAATGGTCTATTAGAAGTAGTAGTTGATAGTGATGCTGTTTATGTAGGAACTAGTAAATCATTTTTACTCTATACTTCATCATCAAATAAAATGTCTTATGAAGCTGCATTAGATATAGATCCAACTGATCATTATTTTGTAGATATTGATGGTAATTTAGTAGACATTGACGAGTGTAATGTTTTTATTACTAATGACAGTTCAACAAATGTAGTAGAAATAGATATAGAAGATACTGATACTTATATGATAAGTGGATCAACAGCCTTTAATGCTATAGTTTCTCACAACGCACCTTGTTTTGTAGCTGGTACAGAAATATCATTAGCAAATGGAGATGTAAAGTATATAGAGAATATAGTAGTAGGAGATATTGCTTTAACTTATAACCACGAAACTAATGAAGTTGAAGAGAAAGAAGTAGAGCAAGTAATTTCTAAGAAAGTTAATAAGACTGTAAAGTATACATTAGAAAATGGTACAACTCTAGAAGCTACAGTTGACCATCCATTATATTGTAGCACTTGCGATGACTATTGCTCTTTTGACCCAGAGGTTACTAAAAAAGCTTATGGTTTAACTGTTGGGCAATTAGAAGCTGGTATGAACCTTAAAGGTCAAGCCGGTCCAATAAAAGTTACTCACATAGAGGAAATTAATGAAACTTCTGTAGTTTATAACCTAAATAAGGTAGCAGGCAATCATAACTTTTATGCTAATGCAATATTAGCTCATAACAGATGTTTTGTTGCTGGTACTTTAATTACTCTAGAAGATGGCACTACTGCTCCAATCGAGAAAATGAAGATTAATGATGCAGTGCTTACTTACAATGAAGCTAAAGGAGAAAATGAGGCAGGTAAAGTAGGTGAATTAAAAATACATGAAGTAAATACTGTAGTAAGGTTAACTCTAGAAAACTCTATAGTAATAACAACTACTCCAGAACATCCATTCTACGTAATTGGAAAAGGATATGTTAAAGCAGCTGATTTAGATTTCGGTGATGAATGTCTAAAAGTAGATGGAAGTAATTCATTTATATCTACAAAAGAGATTTTAGAAGAAACTCATAAAGTTTATAACTTACTAGACGTTTCCGGAAATCATAACTTCTATGCAAACGATATATTAGTTCACAATAAAGTTTAAATAATAAATTATGGCAAATCCAACATTATACAAAAAGATAACTACTACAGTTGCTAATAACAGAACATTACAAGATTTATCTAGTGACGATAACACTGCAGTAAACACAACTTTAACTAAGTTTATTACTTTATTTAAAGCAGCTCATTCGTAGTAGTTAAATAAAACATGCAGGATAAAAAGGTTACAATCACTGATAGTAGAATCTACTTTACAGATCATCCATCGTCTATAGTAATGGACGAAGTTTCTAAAGGCTTAATGAAAACATACTCAGAAGTAGTATGTCAAAATGGAGGTCAAATTCTAGATATAGGATTTGGTTTAGGTTATAGTGCTAACTATATCTACGATACAGTTGGTAACTACTCATGTATAGAAATTAATCCTCAGGTTTACGAAAAGGCTCTAGAGTGGGCTGATGGTAAAAAAAATATTCATATTTACTTAGGAGATTGGACTAAAGTGATACCAATATTAGCTAAAAAAGGTATTAAGTACGATGGTATATTTATGGATACTTATAAAGATAGAAGTTATAGCAACTTTGAAGCAGCAGCAAAAACTATCTCTAATCAAAACTGTTGCTTATCTATATACGAGTATGCTAAATTAAGAGATAAGAATAAATTAAATAATAAAACTACTTTTGTATCCACAAAGAATTACCCTAAACGAGCGAGAAACTATAAAGAAGTATGCTGGGCTTTTTATGTTGGAGACAATTATGTAAAAAATCCTTTCTATAGTAAATTTACCTCTATTATTCCAAAAACCTTGTGCAAAGAACTTATAGAAGAGAATATTAATGACTTAAAAGATCACGAAGCTTCTGCTTTTGTTAAAGGGGTATTACATTCTAGAGAATATAAATTTACTCCTCGTATTAAAACTAACACTAAATTTTTTAACATTATAAGTAAAGACATATTTAAAGAATATGATAATGTAGATTTTGAAGATTTAGATATTAGTATGGTTTGTTACGAACCAGGAGATAATCATGACAGACATGTTATGACATACAAAGGAGTACCTTTATCAGATCCGGATCAACTATGTATGACTATTGATATATACCTTAACGATAACTTTAAAGGAGGTAACTTAGTAGTAGAGCAGAGTTGGGAACGAAGTGATGGAGAGGATTATACTGAAATGAATATTAAGGCAGGTGACGTTTATACATATAAACCTTGGCAACATATAACATATGATACTGTAGAAGAAGGTAAAAAGTACCAAATAATAATACAAGTAAAAAATAAAGATTTAAAAAAGAAAGCAAAAAATTTAATATAATAATGATAACTTATTATAAAAATTTCTTAACAGATGAAATATCTAATGAACTTATAGATTATTATATAATTAATAAACCTAATGAGTGGTCTACTAGAAACAAAGTATATTCTTATGATGCTATAGATATACCTATGGATGCAAACTTAAAAATATTTAATAAATTTAATCCAAAAGATCCTATAGCATTTAGAATACAAAAATCAGATATGTCTGTTAAAGTAAATGAATATCAACACACTCATCTACATCCTTGGACTTATTTATTCTATCTTAACGATAATTTTATAGGAGGAGAGTTATTAGTAGAGGATAATATAAAAATTAAACCTAAAAGGAACAGCTTAATCGTAATGACTGGTACTCTTCCTCATAGCATTACTCAAGTAATTGATGGAGAAAGATTAGTTTTAGTTTGTTTTTGTAAAGAGTTAATTGATGTAGAATCAAAAAGTTTAATTTGAAAGTAGCTATATTAGCAATAGCAAGGACAGGTTCTACCTCTTTTGTTAACTCAATTAAGAACCAAGGTTACTATACCCTACTTGAACCTTATGCAGGTAGAAAAGGAAAAGCATATCAAGTACCTCCAAAAGAAGTTAAATTTTATCCTAATTTCTGTCTTAAAACTATCATTTCTCAGACACAAGGAAATAATTTAAGAAAAGATCAAGTGATAGATTTTAATCTTAAACTAACTTCTAAATTTGATAAAGTAATACTATTAGATAGAAAGGACATAGTTACTCAAGCTCAGAGTTTAGCATATATAGGATACTTACATAGTTTAGAGGACTTCGAACTTCACAGAAAATATGACTATAAAGCAATTCCTCCTCGACAGGAATCAGAGTTATATAGTAGAGCTTATAAAATATTAGAAGAGAGTAAAGATATTTTAAACATTTTATCTAATAAGACTCAAGAGGAAATAGTATACTATGAGGATATATTTAATAAGGATAAATCTATAGTTAGAGAAACATTAACTAAGATATTTGAAGATAATTTAGATATTGATCAAATGATAGAAGATCTTGACATTATTTATAAGTTAAGAGTAACAGAAAAGTCTATAATATGATACAGTTTACTGAAAAGGAATGTTTAGATATTATAAACTTATCCTTAATACTAAAAGGTACTGACAGAGATGAAAGCCCTAGACCTATTAAATATACTTTTTACAATGTAGAGTATAATGATGAGCATAAATGGATATTTGAAAGATTAAATGAATACTTTACTTCTAATACAGGTATTGAAGTTATAGCAAACCTAGATGCTATTCACTTATTTAATTACGGTCCAGGTAATAAGTTTGTTAAACACAAAGATATTTATCACGAGAATCAGGTCTATAACATAGGAGCTAGTTTAAATAGTGATTTTGAAGGAGGAGAGTTTAAACTATACAAACCAGATATCATACTCCCAAAGCAAACAGGAAACGTTTATTCCTTTTCTTGTACTAGAGAGCATGAAGTTTTAGAAGTTACAAAAGGTAACAGATGGAGTATTATAGGTTTTTATCATTATGAGCATTTAAATTTAAAAAGAAGTTTAGTATGAAAATAGCAGTTACTGGAGCATATGGAGGATTAGGTAAGGCATTATGTGAGTACTTACTATGGCAAAAGTTTATTGTAGTTCCTTTAGAAAAAGATATATCTGCTTATAAAGATACTATTACAGATGAGGTAAAAAAATGTGATGTGTTTATAAATTGCGGATATAGAGATAAATTCCAGTCTTCTCTTTTTGAAAGTGTTTACCATAATTGGGAAGGACAAAAGAAAACTATAATTAATATTTTAACCTCTGGTTTGTATTTTGGTTCTGCTAATGAGTCTTACTTAGACGATAAGAAGCATCTAGAAGACTTATCTAAGAAGCTTAGAGACGATAAGAAGTATGTTAGGATTACTAATATATACCCTAATACATTGGAAAATTCTAAGAGTCCATACCCTGAAGTTAAATACTTAGAAGTAGGTCATTGCATTAAATTTATCTTACAACAAGATCCTGACTTTGAAATATTTACAATGGGGTTAAGCAGAACAACTACGGTTCCAAGATCTTCTCTTATTTAGTTTGTAGTCTGATATTTTTTTCCTATATTAGTTATATGGAAAAATTTTATTACATACCTCAATGGAGGATGAATGCTAGAATAGCAGAAACGGTTATAGAAGGAGATCCAATCTCTATAAATGGTACTAACTACGAAAGAGTCTCAAGAGCTCCAATTGGAAGACAAGTTGTCAGAAGATTAAGAGCAACAGATGAATCTAAAAGGATAGTTATATACAACTAATGAAAGATTTAAACTGGTACTATATACTGCTTGGTGCGGCTGTTACTGTTATTGCTCAAATTGGAGCATGGTTTCAACATAATCTTCAGTTTAAATATCCTGAGTTAGATGAGAAATGGTGGGGTATGTATGCTCTTTCTGTTCCTTTAACCTATGTTTTTATTCTTGCTACTAAGTATAACGTAGAAGGATATGGATCAATATGGGGAGCTAGATTTGTTGGGTTTGCAATTGGAATGATAGTTTATGCTATCTTAATTCAATTATTCTTTGATGAGAAGTTTACCTTAAAGATAGCAGTACAGCTTATACTTTGTTTTATAGTATTAGGAGTGCAATCTTTCTGGAAAGAGAACAACGGATAAAGTTGTAAATCTGAGTATTTCTTCGTATATTTAGAGTAAATAAAGGTTATGAAAAGAATAATACTAGCATGTTTGCTAATTTCCTCTTGTGCTAAGGAGGAAGTAATACAAGAATACATTTACTTAGACTCTGAAGTAAGTTACCTTAATAATACTATAGGTAAAGTAGTTTACGATAATTTTATAGACTCAGATATAACTTCTTCAATCGATTTTAAATTAGTAAATGATATTAATGTTAAAGAATATAACAATCTAATAGTAAATAAATCAGATAATCATCCAATATTCTCAGGTGAAAGAGCTCTTAGATTTGAGATTAGAAAAGGTGAATGTAGTACTAATGCATACTTTGATGACTGTTCTAACGGAAGAGCTAGAACTGAGCTCTATGAACATAATAGAGTAAATATAGAACCAGATATGGTTCAATCATATGAGTACAGTATGTACTTGGTAAGTAATGAATATTTTAACCCAGGTAACGATACTAACCCGTATGCTCCTCTTACTGTAGTTTCTCAAATTTACTTTGATGATCAAGGTATAGAAGATGATGCTAAAGGACAGTTTTATTTGCTTGTTGATAATGAACAGAATCTAAGAATAAGGACTCATACTCCTTTTACTTATAATATCGATAAGCAAGAACTGATTATGACTAATATCTTTGATAAATGGATTACTGTTAGGATGGAATTAGATGCTAGAACTAATATGTTTAGACTCTTCTTAGATGGGAGTATAGTATTTCAAGATACGTATAACTTCATTCCGGAAACTAATATTGACCCTCAGTACTATTTTAAAGCAGGAGTATATAATTCTTATATGAATGATGCTAAAAGAGAGTATAGAAAACAGGTAATCTACTACGATAACTTACAAAGATTTGTTGATTAAAAGTTGTTAGTCTAAGATATAGTTCGTATATTAAGGTATAATAATTAATTAAAATAAAGGTTATGACAAATTCACCATTAGTAACTCCTATCGAGGAGATCAAACAAAAACTTCAAACTCTCTTAGAAAAAGGACACGTCGACGAATACTTCGTTGAAGATATTTGGTCTCTTTTACACCCTAAAAAATAACTATAAAAATAGTTGTTAGTCTGAGATAAAGTTCGTATATTAAGGTATAATAAAAAATTAAAATAAAGGTTATGACAAAATTACAAGTTTCTACTACTAAGATGAAGGATATCAAATTTGATCCTTCTTTATTCCGTCCAATGAAATCAGGACGTGTTGTTGATGCTCACTTCTCTTCACAGAAAGGACTAATGAAAGGAACTAACTATGCAATTGTTGGTGACCCAGGTATTGGTAAAACTACTGTGATGTTAGATATGTTAGCAGATCTTCAGAGAAAAGGTAAAAAAGTTTTATTCATCTCTGGTGAAATGAATCAGATAGATATGTTTGGATATGTTAAGAGATACCCTAAGTTTGGTGATGTACCAATCTTATTTATGGGTGACTATACTGAAGAAAATAACTTAGAAGTAATGGAAAATATCCTATCGGAAGGATGGGATGTAGTACTTATTGACTCAATGGCAGAGGTTCAAAATGCTGTTGTAGATACGCATAAAGGTTGGATGTCATCTAAGAAAGCTGAGACTGAATTATTAAATCTATTCGAACGTCATAACCTCGGAGAGAATGATTCAGAATCTAATACAGCTTTCTTGGTCATTCAGCAAGTTACTAAAGGCGGAGAGTTTGCTGGTAGTAACAGGTTTAAACATATGATGACTGGTATGGCTCATATGAAATGGACTAAGGAGGGTGAGAGAACTTTCTTCTTTAGTAAAAACAGAAGAGGAGGAGATATGTCGGTAAGATTGTTTAGTTTGCAGAATAGAAATAGAGTTGGTTGGTTAGGGACTCTTGCTCTTGGTCAAGAATAAAGTTACTAAAATAGTTGCCTAACAAAGATAAAGTTCGTATATTTAAGTATAATTAAAAATAAAAGTTATGTCAGATATTATGTTAAGTTTTAATGATGGTTTATCTTCTTACCTTTCAAAAGAAGAGATTAGAGAGCAAGCACCTTTAGTGTTCGCTGATGCTCCTACTAACCCAGATGTTAGTGAGAAGTACTTGTTCGTCAATACTGAGACGATCATAGATGATTTAGATAAATTAGGTTGGAAGCCTGTAGAGGCTGTTCAAAGAAAAAGTATTAAGACTGAAGGTACTATCTTTAGTAAGCATATGGTTGGTTTCCAGAATCCTAATATTAAGATTAGTTCTGAGGACGGTGATGATGCTTATCCTAGAATACTATTGACTAATAGTCATGATGGTATGCAAGCGTTTAAGTTTAGCGTTGGTATATTTAGATTAGTTTGTTCTAATGGTCTAGTGATAGCTGATGAAGAGTTTAGCGACTTTAAGATCAAGCATAAAGGTTATTCGTTTAGTGAACTTAGAGATGTAGTTCGTCAAGCTGTAGAGGATCTTCCTAATAGAGTAGAGGTTATGAATGATATGAAGAATAGAATTCTTAGCCCAGAAGAGAAGCATAAGTTAGCTTTAGATGCTATGCTTATTAGAGCGAATGTTAAACCTGGTAGTGAGCAAGCTGAGGCTTTTAACTACGATGATGAGACTATAGATGATATTCTAGAACCTAAGAGAGATGCTGATAAAGGTAACGATCTATGGAGAGTGTTTAATGTAGTTCAAGAGAAGATAACTCAGGGAGACTTTCATGCTGCTTTAACTGGAGCTAAAGTTAGAAAGGTTAGAAAGATCAAGTCATTTGAGAAGGATATGAAAGTAAATAAGGAATTGTTTAAACTAGCTACATCTTTAGTATAATGATAGATACTCTAATTTACTTATTCGCAACTATAGGAGTACTGGTTACTGGAGCAGGTATTTATTTATTTGCTAAGGACCAGTACGGAATCTGGGAGATAGATACCTACGAGAGACTTAAAAAGAAATTTGATAACAAATAATATGAATTGTTGTAAATGTGGTTCTAATATTAACCCTCTGAGGTTAAATGCTCTTCCGGAAACTAGGACTTGTGTTAATTGTTCTACTACTGAGGCTTGGTATGTTAGAAATATTATCTCAGGTAAAACTGAGTATGCTGAGACTGAGATTATAAAGGATAGTTCTGCAGCTTCTACTATTAGGAAGATGGATCAGAGATTAGGTTGGGGTAGTAATTTATATAAAGGATAATATGGCACTTTGGAGCGTAGATAATAAGATAGTTTATTCAGAAGGTGCTTTAGTATTAGATCCATCTGAAGCTAATGGAGTTAATGTTAGCAGACATTCATATGAAGTTCCTTATACTAATGTAGGTAAAGGAGGCTTTGTAGTCAGAGATGGTAAAAAGTTTCACGTTCCTTCTTGGATCGAAG
>Ga0209535_1000535_pt1 | contig 27239 bp, 23 predicted proteins | sample LinPmetageLP28_FD_184041 | JGI IMG/M metagenome (GOLD analysis project Ga0209535, IMG submission 184041) | Marine viral communities from the Pacific Ocean - LP-28 (SPAdes) (version 2) | ecosystem: Environmental > Aquatic > Marine > Oceanic | place: Pacific Ocean | collected 2009-08-22
AACGTTGTGTTTTCTTTTTAGATGCCTCTTTTTTCTTAGTTATATAATCTAATCCAGTTTTTAAACGTTTTTTAACAGCAGGATCCTTTGCTCTACCATATGCTGCTCTTACTCTTTGATGTATTAAGTTAATAATCTGAGATTGTCTACCGTGTGATTTAGCTTTAAATGAAGTTTTATTTAATGTATCTACTATATCTTGTCTAGTAGAAAATTTAATACCTATTGTATCTTTAGGATCCTCATCAGTGTATAATCTACGTTTTGATCCTTCAGGTTTTTTACCTGTGCCTTTTTTAGGGTCTTTTTTCTTTTTTCTACCTTCTGTAACTTTATTAGAAATCATTTGATATATTTCTTCTGCTTCTTCGTCTTTTAATTCATCAGGTAAAAAACTTCTTAACTTTTCAGAACTTATCTTACCTGCATTTCTAGCAGCTGTACCTGATACCCCACCTTGGGTTACAATAGTACGTAAATTTAAATTAGGATACTTGTCTAGTGATTTAGTTCTTTTTGATATATCTGAAAAATCATCTTCATTTCCTTCTCTAGCTCCTAAAATAAATAAAACTTCTTTATCGGGGTTATTTTTAGCATAATCATAAGTTGCCTTGATAGGAGGAGTACTGCTATATTGAATATTAACATTAGCCGATATTGGAAGGTATTGTTTGTATATATCCCAAATTTGGATTGATTCTTCAGGTGTTACACCATCTCTTTCTTTACCTCCTATGTTAATAATAAATTCATCAATATTAGGGTTTTCTTTAATAGCTTGTTTTACTACTTCAAAATGTCCTTTAGTTGGCGGTTTAAAACCACCACCATATACTGCTACTACTTTTTCTTCTTCTTCAGGTAGTAACCCCTCTATTAAGTAACTTGCTAAATTCATTAAGATAAAAATTGTTTTAATCGCATTTGTGCCTCTTCTTTAGACATAGTGTATTCAATTACATCATATATAAAATCATCGCTTAACATAGCTTGAATTTCTTCTTTGTCTTGAGCTTTACGTTCATCAGATTTCTTTTGTTGAGCTGGTGTTTTTGGTATAGTACCTTGGGGAGTAAATGGTTTAAGATATTTATCTATAATTTTATCTATATCTTGCATTTTATTATCTAATGTGTTAGCTACTGCTACAAAATTATTACCAAATAATTCAGCATATTTAGGTAAATTATTTGTTACTCCTTTCCAAGTATTCATTACAATTGCAGGTGCTAAGCTTCTATCCTTACCTCCCGATTTTGTATATCTGTCTTGGTTTTGGCTTAATGAACGTTCTAAATCAGTATACACGTATAGCATAAACACATTATATCCCGCTTCATCTAACGTATTTTTCAGTTTAACTGTGGTATTATATGATGCAGCTGTACCATCTAATATAAAGGATTCTTTACCTTCGATTGTATCTTGTACTATACCTTTAAATTCTTTATTTGAAGCAGCCATTGATTTAGCTTGTATGCTTCTTTCTTCGGGTGTTGCGTTTTTTAAATCTAATGATACATTAGCTTGTTTTAATTTTTCAACATAGATATCATCTACATTTAACACTTTTATACCTCCTAAGTCTAAACCACGTAAAATATATCCTTTACCAGCACCCGGAGCACCAGCTAAAATTATAGCTTTCGGTCCACCTACTTGCTCTAGTAATAAATCATATAATTTAATCATATATCATAAATATACGAAAAATATCCTGGGTAGCCTAATTTTTACGCGGTTCTCTTTACCGTAGTTTTAAATGAAGTAGTTGAAGGTTTATGTTTTGGGTTTTCAAGATCAAATAAACGTTTTACTGATTTATAAATGTCTATATTTTCTTCTTGTGATCTTGGTGACTCATGCAATTCCCAATTTTTACCTTTTAAACGTTTGCCCATTTTATCTTGACCTCTAGATTTAGATTTTAACCATAGTACACCAACACGTGCTGCTTCTTTACCATAGCATTCTTTATAACATTGAGCATATGCCGCACCTTGTAAATCATATGTAGTTTGTAAATGGTTTGATGTTTTAAAATCAATAACCCATAGTTCACCATCAATTTCACAAATACAATCACAAGTACCAGCTACTTTAAGTTCTTCACTAAATAAATGTACTTCTGTTTCAATTAATGTTGGTTTATATGTTTCCCAAAAATCAACAAAACGTAGAAACATTTGCCATACTTTAGGATCCATTTTAGGATAACCTTCTTTATTAAGATATGTTAATTCTTTACCTTCGAAATATTTTTCAATCATTTCATGCACCTTAGTACCTTCTTCAGCCGCCTTTTTAACAATCCAATCTGCACTATGGCCTACTTTTTTAAGCCAATCCTGAAAATGCTTACCTTTTGGGTAAGAATTTAAAACATAAGTAATAGATGGATAATATTCACCATTACGTCTGTAGTACCTTGAATCAGGTAAAGTAATTTGTTTGTGATCGTCAGAGATCTCTAGTATTCTATTGTATGATTTTTTGATCATATAGATAATTTGTGTTCCATTAAATTATAATAGGTTAATGGGACTGTTTTTTGTATAAGTTTTGTGAAATTTTCGAAACCCATCTCACTCGGATCCTTATCTTGTAAATCTACAAGATAGACTTCTTTACCTTCTGCCATTAATTGCTCGCAGAATTTTAAAGCTTGTTTAATTGCATCCCTATCTAATGCAATATAAATTTTATCTACTACAGAAGTAACTATTTTTTTCATTAAACTACTCTGTATGTTTTTCCCTAATAGAGGGATTGCGTTTCTTTTTATAGCAATAGCATCAAACAACCCTTCACATAAAATAACTGGTACATTCCAGTTTATTAAATGTTCATTGGGTATTACATCTCTACTTGCTGATGGGTTTCTGTATTTAACATATGGTTCTTTTTCAAATGAACGAGCAGTAAAATAATTTAATCTACCGTCTGCATCATATGTTGGTATTATAATCATGTTTTTATATAAACCTTCTTTACAGTAACCTATGTTATATTTAATAATATCGTATTTACCCACATGCCTATTTTTTAGGTACGCAGTAGCGTGTCTAGCCATTATATCGCTTAAGTCAACGTTATCTAGGCCAATAAATTCATTGGGTAATACAATACTAGACACAACTTGTGTGTCTTTTATTGATTTAGAAGTTTTAACAAGTGATTTAAGTTCTGTAAATTTACTTATATCAGTTTTAAGTTGTTTAAATAAAGAATATATAGTAGTACCCCTAACATCACATGCCCAACAATGCCAAGGATTTTTACCTTCATGATTTTCAGTTAAATTAACTTCTAATTTAGGTTTATGATGATTACAAAAAGGACAGTGGTAAGCATAGTTGTTTCGAGCAGTTGCTTTGCCCGAACCTAACACAGAGTTCACTAACGTAACCAATAATTGATTTACCATATGTGGTAATATATGAAACTATTTTCGTTCTTTCACGAGATCTTCAAATTCAATGTCTATTAAGTCTTTTGTAAAGAATTTACCTAAAATATTATCATTAAAAAACTCATCTGGTTTTTCTAATACTTGATAAAGCATTTGATATTTAATTTCAAAATATGTCATTGATTTTTTATCAGGACACATTTTTAAAATGCAACGTTCAAATTCATCTTTTTTTCCTTCTAAAAGTAGTTGTTTAATATCTTTTTGGGAACCATAATAATTCATCCAATCTGATTCTTTAACTTCTAATTTATAGGTAGGACGACGTCCAACAATTCCAGTTAATGCCGCTAACTCTTTTTTACCAAGTCGCTTTTTTTTATTATGAAATAAGACTTTTTTCCCAATATATGATTTTTCAGTGGGTTTGTGTGTAACTATATAAACGAAACCGAATGTATTTTCTGGGAATTGAGTGATGTCTCCTATTGTATGTTCTTTATAGGTCCAACTCATATGTGTGTTTTAAAGTTAATAATAAATATAACTAAAAACTTTTAAATAGACAAATAATTTTATCTATCTATATTTACTAATATTGTTGTATCAGTTATTAACGACGATTGTAAAGGTTCGGATAATTTACCCACAGCTAATAATTGAAAACTTTCATCATATAAACCAACTGTTGTTATATAAGGGGTAAAATAAGAACCTGTTGCAAAATCTAAAGGTTGACCAATTGATGCTGTATTTTCATAATTTAATTCACTACCCGATAAAAATAAAGTTGGGACTCCACTCCCTGTTATAATACTTGGATTTAACGAATAATTAAATTCATCTTCAAACACGGTTGCTTTATATTGTGTTTCAAATATTTTATAAGAACTTGAAAAAGAACAAGTAACCCCTGCTTCAGCAGTAGCAAATAATTTCAAACCATTTGAAGAAGCTCCGGTTAGTATAACAATACCATGGTCATATATAATATTACCTACACCAATACCCAAAGAATCTGTATATGATAAACTTTTTGTAGTTTGGAAATTTTGACTATACATTAATCTTCCTTCTCCATCATCTTTATAAATTGCATTGCCCTTCTCAAATACAAAAGATTCAGGTTGAATATAATCCCCAAAAAGTTTTGAGGGAATTGAAATTACTACAACTTCTGGTTCTATATTTTCACTTCCTGTTGGAAATTGTCTATTAGGCCAAAGAGTTGTTTGATTATAATTATCATAGTTTGTTTGTTGAATACCCCCAATTGTACGATTACCCTCTTCGGATGCTCCTAATATAATACTGCTTGTATAAGCATTACCTGTAAAACCACTACTACCTGATAAATAATTTGTGTAATAAAGTTGTTTAACTGAGTCATAAACTAAGGCTTGGTTTTGAATAGTAATATTACCTGTAGTAAAACTTGAAGAAATAAGATAATTTCCCTTATAACCATAAAATCTATCAATGCCTACATCAGAACTTGTTAAGTTTTGACCTATGTAATTAGCTCCAGACTGTCCATAAAAAGTAAAATTTTTATTTACTTCAAATGGAGATACTATTAAATCCTGTAAATTGAATTGTTTGTAAGCGCTCATTCATTTTAGAAATCTAGTTTTACTCTAATTAGAGCTTCTTTTGTAAAATCCTTTTGTATTGGTTTAGATAATTTAGCTACAGCTAATAAATCATTTGAATCATTATACATTCCAACTGTTGTTGGAAATGTTTGTGGGTTATTAATAAAATAAGGATAAATTACTTCACCAGATGAACCTGATATAAATGATGGGTTTTCTGTGTAGTTAAATTCACTATTTCTTGATCTAACAAATACATAATCCGAAGATATAGTTTCTTGACAATTTAACTGAAATATATTACCATTTGCATCCCCAGCTGAACCAGATATGTTATTAAATAATTTTGTTGGGTTATTACCAAATGTATCACTACCAGAGTTTGTTGCTAAATTTATACCACCACCTGTTGCTGTATTATCATTTAATGCTGATGCATTTAATAAAATTGTTGAAATATCCGGGAGTACTAAACCATAAGAACCAGAGGCTAAAGTATAACCTGTTCCTCCATCATATGAAGTTCCATCTGAACCTGATATTAGTTGATATGCTCTTTGAGTACCATAATAAGTTGGTAAAACAACCATATTTGAATCATCAGTTAACTCTATCTTATTATAACTAGCAACAGTATTACTACTTGATAAAACTAAATTTAATGAACCCGGTAGTAAAGATTCTTTATACCTTGCTCTTTCAATACTAATAACATAATAGTCATTATCAGCACTTCCTGTATATGAAGTACCCCACACAAAAGATGAATTTTCATCTTCTAAAACTAAAGTTCTATATTGTCCATAAATTGTTGTTGTAGGTGAAATATTAGGTACTGCTGAGTCAAAATTAACTCCCCCACCACCATTTTTATTTGCGTAGGCAATTTGAAATTGAATAGCAGCTGTTTCATCTGTTGAAGCTGTTTGGTAAACACTTAAATAATAAGGACCGGATGAACCTTCTCTTTGTACTGATGAAGTAAAGTTAACATTTCCTTTATTATATGTATTTAATGAAGGAGAGTTACTACTCCAAACTGTAGAAGTTACTGAGTCAGAACTTACTACAAAATCTTCTGGGTCTAATCTTTTAAAAGCCATATCTTATTATGTTGTTGTTAATGATTGTTTAGTTATTGTTACTGGGATTGTTAGTCTTGCACCACTATCTAAACCAACTACAGTTAAAGTTGTTCTTAATTGTTTATTAGAACCAAATAAAGTATTAACAGTTGTTGCAGTTAAATTTATTTGTGTACCAATAATAGTTTTAGAAACACTAGTACCTATAGTTTGAGTTGCATTGCTATTAGCATTAACTGCTGCATCTGTTTGAATACCTGATCCAGCAAATGTACTTGTTAATCTTACATCACCTATAGTTGCACTATACCCACTTGTTTCAAACGTTTGTTCATTACCTAAGTAATTTAATGTTTGGGGTGTGATTGCTAATTGAGCACCTTGTTTCATTGTTATAGCAGCATAACCTAAATCTAATACAGGTAATTTAGCTGTACCCCTAGGTAATGTTGTTAATTTATATTTCATTATTTGAAGCTCATTTGGAAAGGCTTCTAAAAGTGGCATGTTATCTATCGCTTCACCATAGTAAGCAGAACCTGATGGATGATTTGGATTATAAAGTGTATAATCTATTTCATCATCTGATAATGCAAATTGAGTAATTTGAAAAGAACCATCATTTCGTGCTAGTAACTCTCTTCCTTTAGTAGTTAAAATAGCATCAACTGTTATTACAGCATTATTTAAGTATCCCATTGTATTGTTTTTATATAAATATTGTTATATGTTATAAATATGTTATTTTTTTAAGCTTCTATAATTCCCTTAGAAATTAAATCATTTACTATTACAGAGGCACTATTAATTAAATATTCTGTTGGGTAGTCTGGGTATAAAATACCTGGAGTTGTTGCTAACTCAATACTACTAAACGACCCTGTATATTGATGTCCTGATCCCGTTCTACCAATTGATGAACCTGATTGGGCAAATTGTGTATCAGATCCACTTAATAATCCTTGTGAAATACTTGCACTTGCTAATGCACTATAAGGGAATGGAGCATCTAAATACAGTGAATTAGGATTAGTAATCGGTCTTCTTACTAAGAAGAAATCTTTATTCACACTAAGTGGAATGCTTCCATCTACTCTAATTTTTAATCTTGCTTGACCACTTGCATATGTTGTACTTTTTTCAATATTTTCTTGTGGTGCAAATACTTCTTTAACAACATACGTAAAGTTTTCGTTATTTCCAAATCGTATTTCATCTCCTTCTTGTATTTCAAGAGGTAAGTTTATTTGCTCAAAATTAGTTCCAGCAGGTTCTACACCACCTGGAAAATAGTCTGATGGGCCTGGTACATATTCTATGTAACCTTGTTTAAATCCTGTTCCATAAGCCTCATTCATATTTGAAGAAGACATTACTAATATACTTTGTGAAACGCTGTTGTTTTCAGAAGTATAATTTCCAGCTGAGCCAGTATATACCCAGAATGGGGCTTGAGCTTTATTAGCATTTTCTAATAACCAATCAGATGCTCCTTGACCCTGTAATTTTACAGACGTCATTGCACCTTCATAAGTTGTTGGAAAGAAGTATCCTTGTTGATATTTACTACTATTAACCGATTTAAAAACTCCTTTTAATCTCCATCTAATTTTATCATTAACTTTAATTGTATAATTACCAGTATTAGCTTTTATAATCCATTCTATTCCTGTTATATTTTGCGAACTTTTTAAATTAGCTGTTCTTGTTATACCAAGATTAAATAATGTTTTTCTCATTTCCCAATCAATAGACCATTGAAGCCCGTTTTGTTGGTTTTTTGCTCTAGTACCTGATCTATTATAAGTCCATCTGGGTTGGTTGGTTTTAAAGAAATTTTTATCATAATTCTTCTTTTTCCCACTTCCCCATTCATAATCAAACCAGCCATATTCATCTATATTTTTTATTAAATAAACTTGTCCTGTGTCCGTATAAACTTTAGCATCAAGGCTTTCTAAATTAAAATTAATAGAAGTATCTATACCACTACCAGTGTAAAGGTATAAATTATATGTTAATTCATCTCTTGTTCCTTGTCTTTCACTAACATAAGTAGTAACAACAGATGTTTCTAAACTAACTATTTGTTGATTAGATAAATCATCACCATGTGTCCCCCAATCTCCACCGTTAGCAGTTGAAGCATAAAATGCACTTCCTGTAAGTGGATTACCATTACTTCCTGAATAAGTTGATGGGGTAGAACCACTACCATATGAAACAGTAGTTGGATTTAACCAATAATCAACTTCTTGTAATACTCCTGTTGAATCAATACTTGCAGGTCCTGCTGCCATAAATTGTCCAAATACAGTACCAAGTTCATCATCATTATCATATCTTGAAATATAACCTGATCCTGATAAAGGTATTAAATTAGTATAATTATTTGAAGAATTTTGAGAGTACATAACAGGTGAAACAAATTGCATTAACCTTGAAATTACTGAGGGCGCCCCTAAAGATTGATATGATTGTTTACCGCTTTGTATTGCTACTTTACCCATTGAAGTTAATGGGAATACAGAATTAAAAGTGTCTATACTTAATTGGTTTAATGAAGGAGGTAAAGCATTACCTTGTTCATCAATTAAATAATTTAAATTAACTCTTGTTACTCCATTTATATTTGGATATGGATCATCTAGATCATTAAAATATCCAAAAAATGCATCCCTTAATTCTATTGTTGGTAGTTTACCAAATGTACCTGTATCTCCTATATTCCATTGATTTAGGTATTTACTTGTTGATTTAGCACCTAGATATCTAGGTAAAATCGAAGCTTTTTGAGTATAATTAGAATCTGGGACTGCTGCTTTTGTAGCTGTCTGATCAAGGATCTGTGTTTGATTTACAGGTATAATAGGTCCTGATTCATTATTATAGTCAACATTCATTATATATGAATTTTGTCTTTGTGCATTATAATTATTAATTAAAGGTTGACAACCATCAGCTAAACTAAATGGTAACACACCACCCCCATAAAAAGTTGGTATTACAAAGTTTGTTAGTGTTGGAACATCAAAATTATTTAATGCCGAGGGTGTTGATAAAGGAGCCCAAATAGATTGGCTTGGGCTAAATGACATAGTTACTTCGCTTACAACAAAACCTGAACCTACATTGGCCGCTGCTCTACCTATTGCAAATCTAAAGGTATCATTTGGTAAAAAATTACCACCATAAGAACCGGATACTGTTACTCTTGTCGCCGCAGTTTCAGAAGGTAGGAAAAAAGGCATATTTAAAACTACATCTCCTGCAGGTGTAAGAATATTTTGATCAAAATTTCCATTTGTTACTATATCAGATACATTAGATTTAAGTATTCTTACTGATCCCGTAACATTAAAATCTTGGCCTGCATTTAGGTTAGAACTTTGTGTTATTATTATTGCTGCATCATTATTATTTTCTATAAATTCAACCTCAAAAGCAGTTTGTTCTACTCCCCCAACAATACCTGGTTTGTAATTACTCATTGAATATTCAATAAAGTACATTTCATCTGCATGGTTAATAGTTGAACTTGTATCAGATGTAGTTATTGCGGTATTGTTAATATCTAATACAGGTGATTCAGCAAATGGCATTACTATCCCTGCATAAATAGAACCTGAATATCCCCCTAGAGGTCTTGTAGCTTCATCATATACAGAAGAGGTTATTATTCTTTCTCCAAAAGATCCTGTTAGTTTTAAATAAGCATCTACTTGTATTTGGCTATATTTATCTCCTGAAGGTACTGTAGAAGCTGTAAATTGTTGTAAATTATCTGAAGCTCCTTGATATCCAAAAGTTGCTGTTGAAAATGGTGTAAAAAAGTTATAAGTTTGGAAATTAGCAGTATTAGAACCATAATAAACCATTTCAACACTTGTTTGAAACTCAGGTATATAATATTTAAAGTTATTAGGTGATTCTATTCTTAAAAAGAAACAATCCCGTGTATCAGTAAAAGGAGAAATTGAACTTGTAAAGAAAGGTAATCCCTGAAGACTTAAACTTGCTTGACCATTTGATGCCATTACTTCTGTACTAGGGAATTTATAAGGACCAATTGTAGCCCCATTAACATCATGTTGTTCTCTCCAAATAGAAGCTGTAAAGTTTTCTCCAGCAACTTGTGAATTTACTTCGTAACTTGAGTTTAGGTAAAAATATACTATATCACTTATAGTTTGTGTTGTCTCTGCCGCAACCCAATTAGCTGCTTGATTCCAATTTATTTCGAAACCTCCATTTTTTGATATACCATCAGAACCACTATAAGTAAACGCACTACCAAACCCACCTAGAGTACCAACAAAGTTATCATTAAAATTTAATGAAGCTTTAGCAGCACTACCAGATAAAGGTCTGCTTTCAACAACATCTGGATCTAAAGCAGGTGCAGGGCCTTGTAAAGATAAAGTTGGGAAAAGCCAATCCATTGAAGCGGTACCACCAGTTCTTATTTTAGGATGACCACCTTCTGAACCGGAAATAAGTACATCTCCTCCGGGTATATCATCATTATACTCGGTAAAGAAAATATCTGTTGATGTTAAACCTATATTTAGGGGTGAGGGTTGAAATACTGTAGACCCAGGAACTACCTCTTCTGTAAATCCTGCTAGTGCGGTTTTAGCTCCAGAACCTAATGTATTCCAATTTACATTAGTAACAGTATTTCCTGATAGTAATAGTTGCTGTTTAAAAGTAAAAAATGAACCATCTCCATTTGCAGCTTTAAAAAATTTATTTCCTGTAATATCAGATGGTATAGTAAGATTAGTGTTTGTGTATATTATTGTACCATTATTTATTTGTGCATTATTATTACCACCATTATCAAAATAAACTATTGTATCAAAAACTGTTTCAGTTGGAGTTGTAGCATTAAATGCTAGTGTTTGTGTATTAAATCCAGCTCCAGAATTTGTATTTAAATAAAAACCAGAAGCTTGATTAGTACCACCTACACCAATTCCAAAATTTTGAGATTGTAAACCAGGGCCTGAATAACTTGAACCTGAGTGATATATTCCATAAGCTATCGTATTTATAGCACATGATGGGCAATATGAAGAACTATACACTAAACTTGCTGAGAAAAAGAATGGTACATTAGGTGTATATGTTGGGGAATAACTTGCATTATAAAAATATTCTGACCCACTACTTAATATTATAGATGGAAATATATCTGCAGAACCAGTATTAAAAAAACCTAATGGATCAACTTTAGCAATATCATTGGCTGAACTATTAAATACACTAATTATTTGTTGTTGTCCTGTGGTAGTATAATTTGTAAGTCTATTTAGCTGTAAAAGATCACTTGACTGTGATACAGCAGGACCAGTTTTTTTAGTTGTACCCCCTTGCATAGACCAATTCATTGACCCACCATCTTGAGAACTTGTTATTGGATAATAAGCTGAGGAACCTATTTCTTGGAAAATATTATTTCCTAATTCTTGAGAAACATTACAAACAACATGATTAGAATAAACTGTTCTACCAGTTACAATATATTTTGCTGCTAATGAATCATAAGGTAAAGCTGCATCAGAAAATATTATTCTTAGATCTGTAAAATCATCTAAATAACCTACAACTTCAGTTCCGTTTGCATCAAAATCACTAAATTTAATGGCAACGACTTGTTGTATACCAGATTGTGGGTTATCTGTTTGTTGAGAACTAATCCAAACATACCCAGCTGGTGGGACATTTGAACTATCAAAAAATGCATCTCGTGTAATAGTTGATTGTAAATTAGGAGTAAATGTAAAAAATAATGGGAAAAATTGTACAGGGGTATCACTTTGATTTAAATAAATTTCACAACCAGGATTTAGGTCTTGGTCTGCTACTTGAATGTTTGATCCACTAAATATACCATTATAAAATTCTGATTGATCAGAATGTATTGGATTATTAAATCCTTTAAATGACCCACTAATCCATTGTGAACTACTTTGATTAAAATATGTTGCATTTAATATAGAGTTATCGAATGATTCACTCCAACTTTGTGTTAAAAAGAATCTATTATCAGGTGATTGGATAGTATGAGTTACTAAATCAATACTTCTTAGGGTTAATACTAATTCACCTGTTCCACTACCTTCTAAAGTACTACCTAATATTGTTATAGTATCACCCACTTTTACTGGGAAATCGGCATCCGCAGATGCAATTGAAACAGCAATACTTCCTAAAGCCCCACCTGAATTTGTACCAATTAATGAACTAATTTGAACTTCTAATTCACCATAAAAACCATTATAAGTAGCAGCAAAAAAATCAAAATCATCACCACCACCAGGCAAATCTAAAGTATTTGTTGTAATAACTCCTGGAATTGAGTTGAAATTGTAAGAACCACTAACTCTAAGTATATTTAAATTATAGGTTGATAAACCATTAAATCTATTAAATGAACCTCCTGGACCACCTGTAAATTTATAAATTGCTGAACCGGAGGAAGCATATTGAGGTTGATCAAAAGAACCAGTATTATAATCTTTTGGGGCAGGTTTTATTGAACCTGAATATTGTTCAAAAGAAGATGTTACTTGAGCTGGTCTTTGTCTGTTTCTTTCTAATAAATGTTGTTTAATTATAACACCTGATGCTAAACTTGTTCTTGCTGGTATATAATCTTTGATCATTTTAAATAATGAATTATCAAAGAATTTAATCAATCTAATAAAGTCAGTTACATCATATCCACTTATATATTTTTCAAAATAAGCATCTCTTAAAATATCTAAATTAGGATAGGTATAAGATGATGATGAAATTTGTCTTGGATCTCCTATATAATCCCCTAAATTAAAATACCCAATTTGAGCATTAATATCATCGTTTATTTGATTAGAAGGTGAAAAACCAACTTCTAAATAATTAACATTAGGAGTATAACTTTGACTTTGAAAGGATATAGTTTCTATAGATCTTAATCCTGATAAAGTAGTATTATCTGAATTAGCTATTGTAGTATTTGAAGATGTTGGGGTTTGAAAACCATATGGTTGCTCAGCTATAAGATGTTTTTCAATTTGTATTTTATTTGTTATTCTATTTTTTATACCCGCGGGTACTTGGTCTTGGAATGTATTTTCTACATTTACTTTAAATGTTGGATCTTCAATTTTAAAATCACTATTTCCATCTTTAAAAGAAGCTGTTATTTGAACAGCTGAACCTGTTATTCTTGGATGTATTGATGTTCTACTCGCTGTATTTATTTGAGTACCTAAATCAGCTCTAAACGCTAATTGATTAGGTGTACTATTAACACCATTTCCTTCATTTGAAAATGGATTTACTGTATAGTCATGAAAATTACTTTCTGATATTTGTTGGTTCCAAAATCTATATTCTTGAAAAGAACCAGAAAATGGTTGATAAGTCTGTCCTGAATGTATAAGATTTGAGGAGGTATTTAAAAATGCCCTTACAGATCTATTCCAATCTCGTGTATCATGATTAAGTACGGTATCTGACCCTGTCCATCCAATTTTACCATTTATTTGATTTGCTACAAATAAAGAACTTGTTACACCATTTGAAGTAGTATCATAAGCTGCAGAAGCTGTTGCAAAATTTATTTGTGCAGACCACCAATCTCCATTAAAAAATGGAAGATAAATACTTGCGGATACTGCAGGTTGTTGTTGTGATGAAGGAATCCATTTTAATGTTCCATAATTATCATAAGCATTTGGAACAGACCCCGAATAGGAACCACTTGTAAACCCAGAACCGGTGTATTCTAATACTAATAAAGAACCAGTAATATCACTTTCTTTTTTACTTACCCAAAGAGATTGAGAATATCTTATATCTGAGGATGCAGTATTAGCTGAAGCAGTTGGTATAGTAGCTGGTTTAAATCTTAATTGGAGAGAATGAATATTACCATTTCCTCCTACTGTCCCGCCACCAAAATCAGTACTAAGATTAAAAGATGAAGTTAAACAAGAATTTCCATCAGGTCTTGTATCCATCATATAATTAAAAACGTCCTGTTTTAAATCATAATCTTGTGATTCATTTCTATCTTTACTACCAAATTCACTAACCCTTAATATTGTATCTGGGATACCATAAGAAGTTATTAATGCTCTTATAGTTGCTACAGTACCTTTAGTTTTAAGTAAATAAGGTATATTATGGTAGATACGTTTATATATTTGCTTTTGAGTATTGTTTAATGGTACTATGTCATTTGAAGCTGATATTTGAGTAGTTATGTACTCATACCCAACTGTTGTGCTAGATCCCGATATACTACCCGTTATATTTGTAACTGGGAATGTACTTCCTGAAGGTGTTAATCCTAAAAAAGCTGTAAATAAATCGTCTGTATTAAAGTTATTTGAATATAATTTTAAACCAAAATCTCTTATAGCATCATCTACTAAATCTTTTGAAATACCATAATCTAATCTATTATCAGCATTAAATTTATTAGCAATGTCTTTCGTATAAACCCAAACATTATCATAATATTGACCTACCATATCAACAAATAATTCATAACCCGCGTTTTCAGGATCATTTCTTAAATATTCAGGTATAGCATTAAGTAAATAATCGCGATTATTGTCATCATAGTCTGATGCGGATATTATCTGGCCCCCGAAAAAGGCTGATGATGGATCTGTACTACCTAACCATGTTTTTACTGTTGCACTACCTGAGTTTGCTAGTATATAAGGAGGGGTATTTGTTAATTTTGGATAAGAATATAAAGAACCACTATTAAAATATAAAAAATACTCATAACCATCAAAGTTTTTAATTATATCATCAATTTGACCTGTTAAATTAGCTTGACTTGAACTATACGCCGTTGTATTAACTGTGTCACTAGTTTGATCCACTGTTTCAAGAAAACTTGTAATTTGATTACTACAAGATTGTATTAAACCAACTTTATATGTAAAATTTTCTAATCGAGCCTTTGCAGAAGAAAAATTAACAAAATTACTATAATTTTCGTAATCAATATTAATGTTAATGTCTTTTTCATTTAATAAACTTTTTATTTGTGCAATTGAACTTGTTACATTACTTTTTAATAAATTTGCAAATGAAAATGAGGGACCAGAAGTTGAAGTTTCTTGTCTTACTTCTAAACTATAATTAGGTCCTTGTAAATAAGTAAAATCATCATCTATTTCCTGAGTTGAAGGAAATACAACATTGTATGCTTGAGGTTCTGATAGAACTTCTCCTACCCATAGTTCAGTTTTTACATCAATATTTCCAGGAAGGGGCTCATATAATTTTATTAAAATAGTTGGATCTTCTGTTTCATCTTGTTCTAATTTTATATTATTGGCTATAATTGTTTGATTCTTGCCAAAATTTAAATAAAAATCTACAAAATAAGTAGCATCATCTCTATATTGTATGAAATCTTCAGCAGAAGCAATCATATCACCATTTGAAATAATGTCACTGTCTAAACGTATTTCTTTTCTATCTGAAGATATTTCTGAAATATAATATTGATTAAAACTATCAGATGATAATCTTCTTCTATAGAAATTATAAACTATGTTAAAAGTTCCAATATCAAAACCTAAATCTGATAAATTTGATGATGGATCTAGTAATATATTTCCTTTTCTAATTACATAATCTCTTAATTGAATTGTGTTTTTTGGATATATAAAATCTCCATTATTATCATAGATATAAAATTCTATATAATCACTATCTTCTGAAAAGGATGTATCCAGGTTTGATGATGCTAATAAATTTTCATCAGCAGGGCTATAGTTTTGTTTTTCAAAACTAACAGCATCAACAGGATTAATAATAATTTCTAATTCTTCTTCCATATATTTTATTTTTAGTATCCACCACCGCCTCCGCCGCCAGATACACTACCACCACCTCCAGCTGTTGACCCTGCAGAAGAACCTCCTGTAGGACTGAATGATGTGTTTTGTTGTTGTGATAAATTTTCTGCTGTTTCTGTAGTATTTTGGCTAGCTATCTCTATTTCTCGTTGAATTCTATTTAAAGAATCACTTGCTTCTGGGCTACCAGAACTTGATATTTCTGTTTTAATTACTTCCATTTGAGCATTTAGTAAATCCGTTCTTAATTGTGCAATTTCTGCTTGTAACGCATCTATTTCTTCTTGATTTTGTTGAAAGTTAATATATTCTCCACTTGTTTTTGCAAGATATTCATGAGAATTAGTTTCACCTAAAGCAGGTATATCATAGAATAAAGTATTATATTGTACAAAAAATTCACTTGTACTAGGAGTATCTAAAATATCCTCAGCTACTGTAGTTGTACCTAATTCTGAAAAGCTTGTATCTATTGTCTTTTCATAATTGGATTTACTATAAACATTTTTTTCATTCCTTAATCTTTCTTCTGCCATTACCCATTAACTACTTTAAAATTATAATTATCATCTTTAACTATAGTACTACCACTTATAGTTGTTTGTATTAAAATTGTATAATATCTTTCTGGTTGTAACCCATTCATATAAATATCAAAATAATTGCTTTTTGAATCACAACTAATTTTTGTAAACTTAGGATCAAAATCAACCACATATTCATTAGTATCTAAATCTTTTACAGCATATAAAGAATCACTATTTAAATAATGATTAACTGTATCAATTGAAGATGTTTGGAATGTTCTAGCAGGAAAATCTGGTCTAACATTAATTCTAAATCTATTTATACTTTCACTATAGAATATTCCTGGGTTACTATCTAATGCAGCGTAAAAATCTGTTGTTGCTATTGCAGGTAAACTTCCAGTATTAAATGATTGATCTTCCCATTTTATTTCTAATTGAGGAGGATATATTGTATTAGTATCTACTGAATAATATTGTACAATAGGTTGGATTGCATCTTGTGTTCTAAATTCTAAAGCATCTTCCCACTTAACTATAAAACCATCGTTTACAATATTAGTATAAGTTCCTGCAATACTTTTAGAACTAGAGTACCATGTTTTTACAATGTCTGTTACATTAACATTTAAATCTTTAACTGATCTTAAAGAAAAAGATTGAGTTACTTCAATATGAGCATTAGTATCAGATGATCCTGTGTACCAGCATCCTCCTCCTCTATTAGCACTTCCTGACCAAGAAGAAGTTACATATGTATCAAATTGGTTTGGGTCTAATTCCCAAAGAACACCACCAGACCCTGAGTATGTTTGTGCTCTCCAACTAACTCCATTTGTAGTTAAGGGTTGATCTAAATAAGTACCTGTTCCATTATTCCAAGATCCTGATACTGGGTATATTTCTAAATGTGTATTAAAATCAACACCCTGTGCATTAGCAATATAAGTTCTTAAACTACTTGAAAATTGAGCTCCTCCAACTTTATTATCAATAACACTATTTATTTCAGTTTGATCAAATTCTACTAAATACCTAAATACTTGAGGTACAGGGTTAATATTAACATTAATATTTCCTGCCTCAATAATTGCATCAATCCCTGTATTCATAAAGGGATAAAATGAATATATTGACGCATCTTGTAAAGGAAATAATTTATATACTGCCATAATTTTTTATTTAATAGCTACCAACACCTGATATTCCACCACCTACAACATAACTACCTGCTCCTAATGAAACAACTTTTCCTTGTATATCAACACTAGGGTAAGCTACTTCAAATATTGAAGGATCTAAAGATGGGTAAATTATACCACCTTGGGTAGCTCCTAAAATATCATATGCATATTGTGAATATCCTGAGTTTGTGCCTGCTTTATTTGTTATACTTATATTTTGTACTGTTTGCACCCCAATAACTGTGTCTAAAAGCACACTTAATTCTCCTAATATAATTGGTTGGTTTATCTGCCATCTATCTATATTAAAATGATTTTGAATCGCTGATGTGCATTCTGCTAATACCTCACTATTATTATAATTGGGTAGTGTAATAATTTGAAAACTAACTTGAATGTTAATAACATAAGCATCTTTAATATCTAAAACATCTCCTATCATTCTATATTGATTAAGATAGGTTTGGAGGTTTGTTTTTAATGTATCGGATGCTGTTGTTAAAATATTTTGTGAATTTTTTGTTAAAACATAAATACATAAAGTAGCATCTGGATTATTTATATTTGGTTTTTTAGTTATTGCTTTTGAAATAACCCCAAATCTTGAGGGCATACTTAATGATCTAATTAAATAATCATCTGCTGTTACATTTCTTAATTGAGTATTAGACTGACCTAATGCATTTTGTCTTATTTCTTCTACTGTATCACCATCTTGTCCTCCACTAGCTGCAGCTGCATTATTTACTACAAGAGAATTAAATACATATTGTGCTTCTGTTGGGTTTGATTGTGTTGAGGTTGCAAACCTTACTTGACCAGTACTAATTCTTGTTAAAGCATTAGCTTGAATATTAGAAGCTACACCACCACCAGTTAAATACCTTACTGTTATAGTGGAATTTGAAGGAGCTTCTCCATAAGTATTTGTAAATACAAAATTAGTTGGAGAATAAGCAGTTGTTAATTTACTTTCCTCAAAAGGTAAACCTAAACCTACATTATCAGGGTTGGGAAGAATTTCTTCATCAACTAAATTAGGTTGACCAGCTCCAAACTGTATTTGTAAATTTGTTGGACTTAAAAATCTTGTTACAAATCTTCTATTTGTTGATCTTGTTTGTAATAAATAAGGTGCATCATTGCTATTAGCAAAATTATTTGGATCATTTGTATTAGTATTTTTAATACCATCATAAACTAAATCTTGTGCTAAATAATCTACTTCAGACCAATTATTACCATTACTATCATATATTTCAACTACAGAAGCAATATTAGTATCATTTACTGTAATTGTTGGAAATTGTGCATAATTCCCAAATGTATATTCTTCTGACTCAATTTGACCTGATACTGCTGTTCTTGTTTTTGTAAGTAGATAGTAATTTGGTTCGTTAGATGATATAGAAGCAATAGTTACCTCAGTAGGGTCTAAAGAATTAGATACTGAAAAATCACATTGGTCTTGTAATATAAAATTTGTTCCATTATTTGAACTAACTGAAGAGTTTGCAGGTACTAATAGGGCATAACTATAATCTGGTACAGTTTCTGATCCTACGGTTTTTGCAGGAACTTGTTGATATAAAGTCATTGTTACTGTTGCTAAACCTGTTACTTTAGGCTTATAACCAAACATGTAAGCTAACTGATAAATATTTTCGTTCTGTTGAGCATATTGTAAATAAGTTTCTTGGATTTGATTATCCAAATAAAATGATAAAACATCACTTACATATGATGCCTGCTCAATAAACATCATTCCTGGTGATACTTCACTAAAATCTGTATATGTGTTAGGGAAATAAGTTTGGGAAAATTGGATTAATTGGTCCCTAATAGAATTAAAATCCCTATTTACATATATTATATTTTTATTTCCTGTTGCCATTAGTTAAAATTTAATATTAAAGTATCATTTATACCTGTTTGAGGTATACTATAAGTTATTGATACGTTTATTGTATTTGCATTTACATTTTTTGTTATTTCTATGTCATCAAGATTAATATCACTAAAAAATAAATTTACTTTATCCTGTAGATCATTCTTTATAAAAGTAAAATCATCATTTGTTATACTAGTAAAAATAAAGGCCCTTAAACCTGCTCCAAAAGTTGGGTTGGCCGGTCTTTCTCCAGGGTTAGTTAGAAAATAATTAACAAGATTGTTTTTAATAGCATCTCTTGTTTGATAATTAGATTCAAAAACCCCAGGAGCACTAAAAGGTAAATTAACACCAATGGCTACTCTAGGATTAATATCTAATGGGTATACCCTTCTTCCTCCAAATGCCATAATTATCCTTTATTATTCATTAATCCCATAATTTGATCCATACTAACATTTCCTTGTGGTAAGGTACCATTTGGTGATGTTGTATCAACATTTCCTCTTACTTGTAATGGAACATCCGCAGATGTAGCTGATAGTGTTCTATTAGCTCCAGGCATCATTCCATTTAAAACATTCATCATATTTTCCCTTAATTCTTTTTTATTTTCTTCTGGTAAGGGTTTTTGATTTTGATATTGAGGGGTAGTTGAATTATTAGTTTCAACTATAGTTTTTGGAACCCTAACTGCTTCAAGAAGTATATCTTTTATTTCTTCCTGAATTGCTTCTTTTACTGCTTCTTTTACTATTGATTTTAATTGACTTAATTTCATTTTTAATGATTTATTATAAATATTAGCTTATTAAGCTTTTAAATTATTTTGTTGTATATAAAATATTAATTCATCAAGTAAAATTTGATCATTTGAACTAAATGATAATTCTCCTTTTAATAATGTAATACCTCTATTATCTTTAGCAATAGCTCTTCTACGTTTTAATGTTCCAACTGGGTTTTGATCATCAGTTTCTACACTTAATATAAACCCGTTTAGTTCATTTATTGCAGGGTTACCATCTAGACCCTGTTCAATAGTTAAATCTAATAATTCTTGATCAAATGCTAATTGCTCAACTTCTAACCCTAACTCCTCAGCACACTCTTGTGACATATTATCTATTGTTTTTAGTAATAATAAGACTGTTATAATTCCTGCTAAAATATAGATTAAAGCTAATATTAATTTTTTATTTAATTGTTTATTATTGTCAGATATTTCATCTAATAACTTACTTATTCTTTGAAGTTTTCCAGTAGATGAATAAAGTTGGGAACTTATTAAACCCCCAAAATCTTTAGATGGAGGAAGACCTGTTGCTTGGGGTATAGGTAAACTATCTATTTTCATACTTATCCCCTTTAATTGTTTTGCAAGTAATGCAAACACACCTGCTATAGCCGTATTTGTAGCAACAGACTTATAAATATTATTTAGTTGCCTTGTTACTCCATTTCTTTTTCTAATTATTAATTCTAATTGTTCTTTACGGGGGCAAGTTTTCTGATTTTCTTCTGTTATTTTTGAAATACCAAAAGCTAATAATAATTGAATAGCAAGAGGTAATAATTTTTCTTGTACTATTTTATGCAATTTACTAACACTTTTTTGTCTAGTATTTAAAACTAATTCAACTGGCTCCATTACATATTTTTCAACTTTTTTGTCCAAAAATTCATTAGCTTTAACTATTGTTTCTTTCTTTATAGTATTAGCTACCTCTTTTATACTAGTTACACTTATAGCTTTTAAATCTGTTTTAATAGTTTTATCACCCTTTACTATTAAGGTATTTTGTGGTACATAACCTTTTGAAGTAAAAATCAAAGCAAAAAATAAAGGTGTTGTACTATTAAAAGCTATGGTTGGTAGGGTAATTTTAATTTTAAAATAACCATCTTTATCCGTTATGGTTTTTGTTGTAGATTTTTTATAAACATTAACTCCTGATTCTTTTTCAGAATCAAGTTCAACATTTAAGTAAGAAACAGGAACATAAGTATAGTTAGAGGGATCAATATTAATTTCTGTTGTTGATAATTCTGTTTGAGCTAAATTACTTGTTGGGGGTGGAGCTATATCAGCATAAACCCCAGGTACAACACGTACACCTTGTAAAGGTTTTGTAGTAGTTGCATCATATACTCTTCCCTGTATATCATAAACATAATTTACTTGGACTTTTATTAACTTACCCTCATCATTTTTTTCTGTAGACTCAACAGTATATTTAAAAGATGGCTTTCTATCTGCTATTTTTTTATTTACACTACTAATTTTATCACTTAATTCTAATTTTTTCTTTTCAATCTGCTCATCATTTTTTCCTTGATTTTCACCTTCTTTTAATGTTAGTACAGTAAACGCTTTTTTTAATTGATCTTGTTCTTGAAGTAATAATGAAACAGTTTCATTAGAAGCTATTTTTTCCCCCGCGGGGGTTTCCATAAATTTATTTATTAAGGTATTTAATGCTTCTTCTCCTAGTTCCATTACGATATTTTTATAGTATTAGAAGTATAATTATTAATATTATCTAATATTGAATTTATTTGTATATTAACATTATCTGCTGCTCCCTGTGTTCGTATCAATTTAGGCTCTAAACTAAGATTATTCATTAATATTTTCATTTCTTGTAAAAGAAATTTAATATCTGTTATAAATTTATCTCCTAATATTACTCCTTCACTAGCATTAATGTTACCAATATTAACTCTATTTGCAGTTAAATTTATATTTCCATTTCTTGAGTATAATCCTATATCATTAATAGAAGATAAAGCTATATTGTCATTAGAATCTACTAATACACTATCTTTACTTGCATTTATAATTATTCTTTCAGATGAAACTATAGCTTGGCTACTACTATAAGAACTAATGCTTCTAGGTTCTTTAGAGATAGCGGGATAAGAATTAAAGTTAGTATTTAAGGGAATTGCTTGGGTACTTGTTAAATAAATTGATGAGGGGTCTTCATTAATACTTTCTACCAAGGGGATATATCCTGGTTCATCAGAGTTTATTGTACCATTTCTTAATATTAAAATGGGGTCTCCATTAGTTCCCTGAGAAGACCAATTATTTCTTGTATAAAATTCTTTATTTACATTAGTTCCTGCTTTAGTATTAAGTTCATCAGGGTTAAAAGTAATTTTATTTTTAGTAGTACTACCAAATCTAATTGAATTTCCAAATCTTCCTTCTAAAATTACATCACCTGCAAAGGATAATAAGGGTCTAATATTGCTTTTAGGTTCAAAACTTCCCCCCACTAATGGAGAATTATAATTATATTCAACTTCTTCATTACTTTCCTGTCTTACTTGCCCATCTTGAATTTCTTGGTAAGTTTTTCTTTGTGTGGGTTGAGTTGTTTTTACCCCCGAAGTTAATGTATCTGGGACTGCATTTAGGTTAGGTGTATTCCATATTGAAACTGGTGGTAAATAATAATATGATTTACTTTCAATCCCATTATTAATGTTTTGATTAGGTAGGTAAAAAGCTACTACTATTTCATTTACTACTGGGTAGTTTTTAAAATTTGGTAATAAAGGTTTCGCAAAAGGTTCTCCATTTCCTACAACATTTCCAGGCCTAATATCCTCATATAAAATAGTGCCTATACCACTCCAAGCCCCATATTGATCAAATTTAGGGTGAGTTTCATCTAATATAATGTCTGTTACTCTAACAGATATTAAATTATTTCCTAACCCATTAACTAAATCTAATAAAGTAGATTGGTCATTACCTCCAGAAGTTACTTGATTATTTACACTTGTAAATCCGTATGACATTACTCTTTTTTATTTTCGTAATTAGTATTTAATTTATCTAATTCCTCCATTAATTGTTGTTTTTCTTCTTCTGTTATACCCATGGATTCATCACCGCTACTGTTATTAAGCGCACGTTGTACTATAGTAGCCATTTTAATTAATTGTTCATCGTTACGAACGCCAATTTCCATATATTCCTTAATAAGTGGAACAATTAAAGTAGCATCACCTATATCATTTATAAGTGGTTTTAATTCTGAAATTAAACCTGTAATTTGAGCTTCTTTTTTCTTTTGGTTATCGTATATTTCACTTAATATATCTGAAAACTTTTTTTTCTTGAATACTATATTATCTAATGATCCCATAATGTTTTTGGTTATAAATATGGATATAGATAAAATTTAGAATCTAGTATAACCATTTTCTAAAAAGAAAACATACTGAGATTTAAATATATCATGAAGTTTATCCGCTATTTTGGTAATTTTTGGAGTTTTAACATCAACCATTTCACGAATGTAAATATAAAGTGCTTTTTTATTAAAAACTTCTAAATCTTCTCTTTTACGAAATAATTCTAAAATTGCATCTGCTATTTGAGCATCATTTTTCTTTGGAAATAATTCATAAATATTTTCTGATGTATAATTAACAAAAATATCAACGTATTTGTCTAAATCACTTTTAACTTTTTCCTCTCCTTGGCTGTAAGTATAAGTAGAAGTTGGTAATGTTAAAACTTCAACTCCTACTTTTTTAATTTTTTTATTATAATTTTTAGTATTATATAATATTAACCAACGTTTAACAATAGTACCAAAATAAGAATATGCTTTTGCTCCCCTAGTTGGGTCAAATAAATGCATTTTAGATAATAAAAAGGTAATTATTTCATGTTGTAGATGTTCTAAATTTTCAACTTCAGTATGATAAAATTTAAATGTATGAATTATATTTTGTGTAAGTTTAAAAAATGCAAAATGAATTTCGTGTTGGTATATATCACTACGTATTTTAGGATCTGGTTCGTTGTTATATTTTACTATAGCATTTTCCGTATCCTGAGTAAAGTAATTCTTAGACTTCTTCCGTCTTTTCCTAATAGGTGGTTGCATATAATGTTATTGGTTCTTTTTAAATTGAGATAATTGATATTGGATTTTTTGTATTTCTGTAAAAAACCAACCTATTTCATCATCTGACTTAAATGTTCCTTTTTCGTCTATTTGTTTAAGTCTTTTTTCGGAGAAGGAGATGTGCTCCTCTATTTTATCTATAAATTCTTGCTGGGAGACAATAATATCTTCTGCTTTTTCATTCTTGCGAAGAAGATTAAAAGTCGTAAACCCAAAGGTAACGACTAATATTCCTAATATAATTTCTATTATCATAAACTGTCTAACATATTTTTTAACCCAGGACTTGAAACTGTATTAAGTGCTTTAGATTTAGATGATTTTATGTTTCCCTTCAATGTATAATTTTTCTTTGGCTCGACCACGCTATTTTGGGAAAACTTTGGTAACCATTCTACTTCAAATTCAATACGTGCCGCCATCATATCAGCTTGATGTAAAATAAATGGTAAGGATGTGCGAGGTTTTTGTTCTGGCATATACCCTTTTAAGTATTTTTCATTAGCTGTATCATATAAACCATCATGAGTTTGAATAGCTAACATTTCATTAAATGAATATGAAATATCATGTTGTTGTAATAAAAATAAACCACGATCTGGTACGGCAGCAAATGCTAATTTCTTATTAAACATATAATCTTCACCTAGTTTATCTTTTCTCCACTGATCTGTTTGGGGTATATAGGCATCATGATCTTTATCTCCCATTTTACCTAAATCATGGTTAATAGCAGAAAATACTAATTCTTCTTTAGTAAACGTAGTCATATCACACCCCATTTCTTCCCACATATCATATAACCTAAGAGACCCTTCAACTACTTTATTTACATGAGCAACATATCCTCCTGGGAATGCTCCATGATATTCCTTTTTATGAGCAGCTGGCATTAATATAATACGTTCTTCATAACGTTTATAAAAATTGGTTAAACATTCTCCTCTGTTACCTGGGATATGTACTGTAATATTATTTAAAAATATTTTCCAATTAGATTGAATTTGTTCTGCTGATAATTTCATAACTTTTATTTTAAATTTTCTTTTAATTCTTCTTCCATTTCTTTTGGTATAAATGGTACCCATTTGTTTTTGGGGCAACCCGCTGCCATCGATCTAGTTTTTAAAGGTAATGAACAACCACAATCTGAGCAACATGGCTGCATACCGGGTAATGCGCAATGAGTGCCTACATTATCAAAATATTGACATTGTAAACATATACCATATCTAATTGAAGCTATTTCTTCAACCTCTTTATTAGTAAATACTCTATTTTTAATACCTTCATATATTAAATCAAGGTTACCAAAGGCATTTATTAATTTATTAAATCGATTCACATTTAATTATCTAATAGAATTTTGTTCATTTGCTGAAAATGGTTCTCTTTCAATCATACTTTTAATGTCTTCTGTAAGATTCTGAGCCTTTTCTACAGCTGATTTATAAGTTGATGCTGGTTCCTGGGTGTTTACTATTCTGTGTAAATTCATTAGTGTACTATCTAGTGCATCTAATTTTCTGTATAGTAAGTTTCTATTTCTCATGTTTGTAAACTTTATTATTTATTATTATTAATTTTATCCCCCTTTTATTGCCTTTTATTACCCTTTATCTCTATCCCTTTTTTCCTAAACCCGTGACATAAATGTACGAGAGGGAAGTAGATATTCCAAATTATTTTTTAAATTCTTTTAACTACTTCTTGAATATTATGGAGATGGGCACATCTTTCATATTCTTCTATTTCTTCAAAATATTTTATTGACATTCCTAATGTATTATATAATAATTTAGGGTCAAAAGTTAATATAGCATTTACATCATCATGGTGAGATAAATCAATTTTTTTAATATATCCCCAAGATTTATTGTAAATCGAATACTCAGCTGCTTCTTTAGTTGTACTATTATTAAAATTAGGTTTTTCTTGCTTTAAAAACTTATCTAATTTTTGATGAAATACTTGATGATTTTGGATTAATTTTACAAACATACCTAATTTAGCAATAGGTCCTTCCATAAATTTTTTAATATCTTTTTTTGTTTTTTCGTCAGTAATTTCTTTACCCTCAACAAACAAATTAAAAATCTTATTTTTATCTATCATCTTTTACCACCAAAATAAGCTACAGCATGTCCTTCTGTAATTAATAAATCATTTAATTTAACATCTCCTAAAAATATATCACCTAAACATCTACCATATTTACCAACACCTTGTGAGTGTAGTATAAATTCATTATTATGTTTATTTAAAATATCTTTAACATACTGTTTAGCAGCTAATCCTCTTGCTTTTTCTTCTAAATCTCTAGTACGAGATTCTGCAGCATTAATACCAACTAATCTAATTCTAATTTTTTTCCAGGTATCAAATCCAAGATCAATAGTAGCATCAATGGTATCCCCATCTACTACTCTGTCACATTTTGCTTTATATATATACATAGTTTAAGTATTAATCAGGAATTGACCCCCTTGTTGAAGTTGATGTGTAAGTTAAATCAGTTGTTGCACCATCTTCATTTACAACAGTAGCACCATTTAAATTTACTGCTGTACCAGCCATTGACAGTGTATCTACAGTTAATATATTAGAATCAATTGTTAATGTAATTGCTCCTGTCCCATCAAAAATATTTCCTGCGGTAGATGTTAAAGTTTGTCCTGGGGAGTAAGTAGCTGCAGATGCTGATGTTAAAAATGTAATTGTATCTAATCC
>Ga0209535_1000536_pt1 | contig 27232 bp, 19 predicted proteins | sample LinPmetageLP28_FD_184041 | JGI IMG/M metagenome (GOLD analysis project Ga0209535, IMG submission 184041) | Marine viral communities from the Pacific Ocean - LP-28 (SPAdes) (version 2) | ecosystem: Environmental > Aquatic > Marine > Oceanic | place: Pacific Ocean | collected 2009-08-22
AATAATTACAGTACAATATTTTGAGGAAACTCACAATGATAAAGGAGGCATATCATTAAGATTTCCAACAGTTAAAATAGTACATGGGGATAAAAGAGAAGTATAATTAAAAATTAATAAAATGGCAGTAATAAAACAAACAAAAAAGAAAAAAGAATATGTTGAAAATCATGATATATTAGTAACACATGGTGAAGAAGCATTAACTTTTAGAAAAGATGATCCTAGAACACAAGAATATCTTGACAAGAAAAAAGAAGATAATTTAAAACAATTAAAAGAAGAAGGAAGTGTGAATTTATGGGCAGGAATCTGTTTAAGTAATGAGCGTCAAGATAAAGAAGGGTGGGATGAATATAAAGATCGTTTAAAAACTAATAAAAATTTATGGAAGATTTATAAAAAACTAGGAAATGAAGAAGCTAAAAAACAATTTCCTCATGGGTTTGCATACGCCGTGTATTATGATATGCAAAAACATTATGAAAAAACACATGATGAAAAAGATCAACAATTTACAGCTACAGTAGATGGACCAGATGGGAAACAAGAAAATATACCAGTAATAATTAAAAATAATAAAAAATAAATATATGAGTGAAAATCAAATTACCCAAGAAGAAGCACAAGCTAACCATGACGCATGGTGGGATAGCTTAACAAATGAAGATAAGGAAAGACTATATAACGAAATGGTTCAATCCGAAGTAACATATTATGAAGGTAAACTTACCGAAAATAAGTCATAATATTATGGGGGATTAGCTCAGCTGGCTAGAGCGCCTGCCTTGCACGCAGGAGGTCATCGGTTCGACTCCGATATTCTCCACACCTTTATTGTACTCATCTAAGTTGATTAAAATCGCTTGGATGGGTATTTTTTTGTATTTATATTAACCTAATCCATTCTATAAAAATGAAAATTAAGAATATGTATAATAAAATGATTGATATGACTAACATATTCGGGTTATTCTTACCGGGAGAGGAATTGGATGGGGGGAATACTAGTGAAACCTTAAATGAATTACGTGAAAAGCCAATATTTCATATAGGAATGTATAAAAAACTTGTAATTAATCATATAAATTTTAATACTAAAGTACTTAATTTTTTCAAAAATTCAAACCAAGAATTTGATATTCATGATATTAAAGAAGCTGGAGAGTACGTTGTATTTAATAGAGCTTGGAGTTATATATCCAACGTAGACATTAAAGATAAAGGTTATATTGACGCCATTAAACATTATTCTGACGATCAACTCCACACGTCTCTTGATATGGGAATTGAATTCTTTCAAAAAGATGAATTGTATGAAAGGTGTGCATTTTTACTTAAAATAAAGAAAAAATCAATAAAACTTCAAAAATAGCTTGGATACCACAAAATTTATTGGTATCTTCAATATACGGGATTTAAGGAAATTAGGATAGAGAGATGGAGAAATAAAGGATATAAGGATAAGGGGTATAAGGGTACCCGACATTAATATAAATATAAATAATAAAATTATGGCATTACGCAACCCAGAAACTGTTTCACGTCTATTAGACAGATTAACAGGACAATGTAAAAATCTAAAACTAATGGTAAAATCTCAACAACCAGTTGATGATTTCATTAGAAAAATAAATGAAACAGAAGAAATAATCGATCAGTTAACTTCTACTTTAGAAAGAGAAGGATCACCATTAAGAAATGGATAAAAATAAATAAAAGTTATGAGCATATCAGCAGAAAAAATATCATCAAATTGGGAAATATTTCAAGGATATATTAATAAGTATATTACTGGAGATAGAAAGGATCAATTATTAGAATTCTATAATCAACATCAGGACGAATTAGTACTTATGCCTGCTTCGCATAAGACAGCGTATCATAACGCATTCCCAGGTGGATACATTGACCACGTTAATCGCGTGATTGAATGCGCTATTCAACTACATAGTGTGTGGGAAAAAATGGGAGCAGATACTACTACATATACTATAGAAGAATTAGTATTTGCTGCTATTAATCATGATTTAGGTAAAATGGGAGATGGTGTTGAATATTCTCATATACCCTCGAAAGATGAATGGAGAAAGAAAAATATGGGTGAAATGTATCAATTTAATAAAAAAATTGCTTATATGTCAGTTCCAGATAGATCATTATTTTTATTATCCCAAGCAGGTATTAAACTAACATATAATGAGCATTTAGCTATTAAGTTACATGATGGTTTATATGATCCAGCTAATGAGCCATATTTTAAAAGTTACATGGTTGAAACAAAACCTAGAACATCTTTAATTTATATAGTACACCATGCAGATATGATGGCGGCAAGAATCGAATTTGAAAAAGAATGGCTTCCTTCATTAAAAAATGGATTGGATAAGCCAAAAAATAATTATACATTGAAGTCAAATAAAAAAACAACCACTAAGTCTAAAGCATTAGGTACAATTAAAAGTGAAGGACTTAAAAATTTATTTGACAATTTATGATAACAACAATAATAATACTAGCAATAATAGTCGTGGTTTTAGGATTTACGACTATTAATCTACTACGTAAAAATGAAAAACAAGAAGATATTCTATTAGGATATCTTAAATATTTAGATAACATATCTAGAGTAATCGAGGTTTCGGATGACAAAATTAAAAAAACAGACATTAAGGGTTCATTTGAAGGTGATGATGAAATAGGACATTTCTTTAAAACAATTAAACAAATACAAGAAGTTCTTAATGATTTTAATATTAAAAAAATCTAAGAATAAATGGATCACATAATTGAGAAGAATAAAAGAGAGAGAAAGGGAAGAGTATATTTTTCAAAAGAAACAGAAGCAGCTATAGTAAAATATAATAGTTTAGATTCTGTTGAAGACGCTGATAAGAGAAGTGATATATATCAAGATCACATTCATTATCCTTTCTTTAAACTTACTCAAAATATAATCCATACCTTTAAATTTTATTATACAGAAGTTGAAAATTTAGAGCATCTCCAACATGAATTAATAACATTTTTATTATCAAAAATTCATTTATTTAACCCCGAAAATGGAGCTAAAGCGTATTCATATTTTGGGACTATAGTAAAAAGATGGTTAATAGTATATAATACTAAAAATTATGGTAAAAAAATACAAAATATTCAAATAAACGATTTAGCTAACTATTCAAATTTAGATTCAACAGACCCAGGATTTATTTCATCTCAAAAAATGGATGAAAGTGTTGATAAAGTTATAGAGGGAGCATTTGAAGGAGATGAATTATCAAACCAAGGATACAAATATGAAGACAAATTATCTATTTTTATAGATAAATATGTTATAGAATGTACCGAAAGAATATATGAAATTTTCCCTAAAGGAAATGATGCTAAAATTGCTGATGCTATATTAGAACTATTTAGAAAAAGAGATGCTATTGATGTTTTTAATAAAAAAGCACTTTACATTTATATTAGAGAAATGATTGATGTTAAGACTCCAAAAATTACCAAAATAGCAAATGTTTTATATGGTATATTTAAGAAAAAATATTTATTTTATTTAGAACAAGGATACTACCCTACCTCAAAGATTTAATTTTCTTATATTTATAACCAAAAACTATGAGCCAATTAGAGTCAATTGTATTTGGGGATAAAAAATTTTCGGACATTTTGGAAGAAATATATAATAACCAAAAGAAAAAATCAGAACAGGTAACAGCTTTAATATCAGAATTAAAGCCATTAGTACAAGAAATAGGTGATGCAACCCTTATAGTACCACTAATAAAAGAGTATATGGAGATCGGTGTGAAAAACGATGATGCTTTAATTAAAATGGCTACTATTATACAAAGAGTAGTTAATAATTCTAATGAAGATGGAGGGTTAGGGATAACAGATGATGAAAAAGATGCATTATTAGCTGAAATGGAAAAGATACAATCTACTAAAGACAAAGAATAATGCCTAGAACACTTTTTGGATTCATAGCAAATGCGGCAGCAAAAGCAGTCAAATCAGATGTAGCAGGAATATTTTCTGCTAGAGTAACATATGCTATGCTTGAAGGTAAAACCCAACCAACAGTTTTCCAACAGTTTGGGGAATATGCTTCATTAGGTGGAGTATTCTTTACATCATTAAATGAACCAAGTGCAAATCCATCATTTACAACAGATAATTTTGCTCTTCCTTTATTTCCAAACATGTCTAACGTTCCTTTAGAGAATGAAATTATATATGTTATAAATCTACCTAATAATAATGTACAAGCAAATGTTAATAGTGTTGGATTTTATTACTTCCAACCTGTTAATTTATGGAATAGTTCTCACCATAATGCCATACCAGATCCTATTAATGGTAATGATATAGGTGGAGCACAAACTGGTGACTATCAACAGGTAGGAGCAGGAACTGTAAGAAGAGTCTCAGATGGTGGAACAGAAATTCCATTAGGAGATACTTTTGATGAGAGGTTAAATATACGAAATATGCAACCTTATGAAGGAGATATAATATATGAAGGGAGATGGGGCCAATCTATGAGATTTGGTTCTACAGTATCTGGTAGTATTATTCCTAATCCTTGGTCTAGCACGGGTATAGATGGAGATCCAATAATTATGTTAAAGAATGGACAACATGAAGAACAAACAGAACCTTGGGTACCACAAGTAGAAGATGTTAATACAGATGGTTCTAGTGTTTATTTATCATCAACCCAAATAATCCCATTAGAACCATCATCAAGAGATTATAAATCATATTTTCAACCCCCAATATTTGTTAATGAATATAATCAAGATCAAGTAATATTAAACTCAGGTAGATTAGTGTTCAATTCTAAGTCAGATTCAATTTTATTAAGTTCCTTTGATTCAATAAATTTAAATTCAATAAATAGTGTCAACATTGATTCTCCATCAATTATAGCTAATTCAAAAAAGATAGCTTTAGGAGATAAAAATGCTACTGAACCTATGATATTAGGTAATAGATTTTTAAATGATTTTGAACAATTGTGTAGGGCTTTAAATTCATTAGCGGGATCTTTAACTGCACCTGTAGGAGCACCAGGATTAGTTTCTCCACCAGTATTAACAATACCTCCTGCAGCGGTACAACTACAATTACAGGCAGCTAAAATGTTAAGTAAAATAAAACAATATAAATCTACAATAACTACTAGTAAATAATGGGTTTAGATAAAATTATAGTAGGACAATTAGTTAAAGTCGCTAAAGATTCAGGTAAACTTAATGATGCTATAGATAAAATAAAATCTAATGTAGTAGAAAGAGGATTAGAGTTAGTAGAAGCAGCAGGAATAGATACTTCTTTACTACCAGTAGAAGTACCTGCATATTTAAAAGGAGAAGAAATTAATATCCCAGGTGAATTAACTACCCCAGAAAATATATGTGCTATGCCTGCTTTAAGTGTTCAACAAGAAGAAAATACTGTAAGATTAGCAAACCAAGCAGAAATAGAAATAGAGGAAATCTTTTCTACAACTAATACTATAAAAACAAATTTATTAGTTATTAAAGGACCCTTAAATGTTCTTAATGTAACTGTACCAAAAATAGATAAAGCAATAAGTACTGCATCTGCTGCTATTAATATAATAAAACTTATTCCCATCCCATCATCTGTTCCACCTGGAATTGGTGTGCCTCTTAGTGTTATAAATACTTATGCATCTGTATTAGATAATTTAGCAAAATTATTAGATGTAGCAAAACAAAATATTAAAACCGTACCTGCAACCTTACAGATAATGACGGATTTAATTAATGTTACAACTGAAAAATTAAACCAATTAGATCTAGTAATAGATCCATTTTTAAAAGTTTTAACGTTTACTAGAACAACAGCAGAATTAAGAAGAAACTGTGTTGATCCTGGTTTAACACAAGATGATGTTGATAGAGTTAAAAATGGTTTATTAAATAGTATACAAGGTAATTTAGCAACAGCAGAGCTAGCAGTAAATCCATTTCAACCATCTGATGATGAATTAGAAGAACAATTACAAGAAAATGCAGACCCAGGTTATTTTTATAAAAACTTTAGGTTTGTTGTTGAGTATGATGAAAATAATACATTTTCTTTTCCAGCAAGAAGAATTAGATGTACTCGAAGTAATAAAGTAGGAGTAAGTTCTACAAGTGATTTTCCTGCTGTAGTTTTTAATATCAACCCACAAACAAGTCCTTCTTTAGAAGAAGGAGCATACTCGTATACTGCGGGTTTAACAGTACTAGTTGATGAAGCAAAGTTAGCAATCGATGTGTATACTAATAATATAACACTTTGGACAGCTCCACCAGTAAGAGATAGAATAAGTGGGTCAGATGGTTCATTCGCATCAGTTAACTCAGGGAATTCAGATGAGTTAGATGAATATTTGGAAAGTTTAGGTTTTATACCTTCAGGAATAACCCAACCACTTCCAACATTTATAAGATATGGAGGTACTAGTACTAATTTAAATAATTCTCCTACAGATATAGAATTTGGAGCTGATAGATTAGTTGAAGATGGAAATTATAGTGGAGGATCAGGGTTAGAAGTTACATCATATATTCAATCAGGAACAATTCAAGTAAATGCTCCGGTTAATATTAGATTAAAAACCTTTGGGGGAGATGGAAGTGTAGATTCAAGTTATACTCGAGGATATACTGAATCTTTACTAACTATTAAAAGATCGTTTAGTATACAAGATAATATAAATCCTTTCACAGGAAGAATTGCAGGGTCAGAAGGTAGACAAGATACAATTGATCAGTTTGTTTTAGATAATGGAGCTAATTCTTTAAATATTTTAGATGCTTTATATGAAACATCTCAAGAGGATACTACTACCGATCTTTTAACTCCTGGTACTGAAGTTTATACTGGAAAGAAAAGCAATGGCAGTGATAGTCCAGGTCAACCTGTAGAGGGTATGAGTTTTGTAGATAAGTTAACATTTGTTAGGTATCAATATGTAGCCAAAAATAGACGACCTAGTGGTGTTTATCAACTAATAGATGTTTTATATGAAAAAGCAAAACCTATACTTTATAACGAATCAGCATTATGGTTATCAAAAAGATTATTTGGTACTGAAATTACCTCAAGAACTAATTATGATAGTAGAGTAGATAGAGGTGATGGTCATTTAAATGATGGTCTTAACTTATTTTTAAATGCCAAAGATGCAGCTAATGGTGTAGGTACTGGATATGATGGTTCTATTGATGATGAAAATACTAGTAATTTTATGAGAAAAAAATCTGTAATACTTAGTATGTTAGGGGAGGGTTTAAAACAATTTTTAGCAGTATATCGTAGTTTATATGGTGATAGGACAGATTATAATAATGGATCATGGGTAGGATCAGCATCAACAATACCTGTTATTCCTTCAAATGTAGATGCAAGTAATGATGATATTCAAGTAGTAATACAAGAAACACAAATTACAGATGTTAGAGAAACTACAAATGAAGTAGTAGGTACTTTAAGTTTACTTGGAACTTATACATACGATTTAGAAATACTAGATAGTATACCTGCAGTTGGGGGGCCTGAAGGAAATTATCCAACTAATTTTACAAAGTTTTTTATAGAACCAATAGTATCACCTGTAGGATCAATACCTCAACCAGATAATTCATCATCCTCATCATAAAAAGAATTTAATTTAATATTTATAAATAAAATGAAGACATCAGCATTAAAAACAATAATAAAAGAAGCCGTTAGAGAGGCTATTCAAGAAGAATTGAAGGAAATTTTATTGGAAGCTGTTAAAACTCCAAAAGTTATAACTCAACCAACTTATACAGCACCAGTAATGGAAAGTCAAGCACCAGTAATGCCTCAAACACCAACAATGACAGCAGATGCTAAAAGATCTGCGTATGAAAATATATTAGGTGATACAGCAGCATTTAATACTAATAGTGTACAACAATTCCAACCACAACAAGGAATGGATGTAGCAAATGGTACTTTACCTGCTGGAGAGGTTGATATGAGTCAAATAGCAGGATTAATGGGTGGAAAATAAAAAATGGCAAGAATAATACAGAGTAAATTTCCTATAGATCTTACCCCTAGTGTAGCGGTAGGATATGGATTTCCTATAAACGGACCTGCTGTATTTGTACCTACTTTTACTACAAGAGAACAAACTAAATCTAATTTGATTAACTATTTGTTAACTAATAAGGGAGAAAGAGTATTTAATCCTAATTTTGGGGCTGATTTAAGAAATTTATTATTTGAAAATATAGTAGACTCAACTCAGGATGACATAATAGTTATTATATCGGATTATATTCGTTTATTTTTTCCTACTGTAATTGTTAAAGAAATTAAATTTGTTAACGATCCAGATAGAAATACAATTAACTTTATTATGACATATCAAATATCAAATTTAGGAGAAGAAGATAGTATTAACATAGAATTACAATAATGGCTAAATTAGATAGAGACATAAGGTATACTGATAGGGATTTTAATTCTATCAAAAATCAACTAATACAATACTCAAAAACGTATTTTCCAAATACCTATAATGATTTTACAGAGACATCTACAGGTATGTTATTTATGGAAATGGCTGCTTATGTTGGTGATGTATTATCATTTTATCTTGATAATCAAATTCAAGAAACATATATTCAAAAAGCTAGACAAACAACTAACTTATATGCTTTAGCTTATGGTTTAGGTTATGTACCTAAAGTAACTACAGTAGCAAAAGTTGATATTGATTATTTTCAACAAGTACCAGCTATAACAGTGGATGGAGTTTCAGTTCCAGATTATAATTATGCTTTATTAGTTCCTGAAAATACTCAAATTGCATCTAAAAGTAATCCTAATATAAAATTTCTAACAGAAGATGCAATTGATTTTTCATCCTCTAGTTCATTAGATCTAACAACAGTATCTGTTTATCAAATATCAGGAAACAACCCATCATATTATTTATTAAAAAAGTCAAGAAAAGCAACATCAGCAACTATAAATACAACTACATTTACATTTACAAATGCTAAAAAGTTTGATACTGTAAGTGTTAATGATGCAAATATAGTAGGTATATTAGATGTAGTAGATAGTAATGGAAATAATTGGTATGAAGTACCTAATTTAGCCCAAGAAAGTGTATATAATTCAATTAGAAACACAAACACAAATGATCCAAATTTCGTATCAGACCCAGAAGTACCTTATTTATTAGAATTAAAAGCAGTACAAAGAAGATTTGTTTCTCGTTTTATGTCATCAGGTTCATTACAGTTACAATTTGGAGCAGGTAGTACTAATTCTACAACAGAAGAAATTATACCTAATCCTGATAATGTTGGTTTAGGTTTACCATTTGATAGAACTAAATTAACGACTGCTTTTTCACCTACAAACTTTGTATTTACAGATACTTATGGGATCGCTCCTTATAATACTACTTTAACAGTAAGATATTTAACAGGAGGAGGAGCTGCTTCTAATGTAGTAGCTGGTGAACTAACAGGTGTAAATGATGCAGGTGTAACTTTCGTAAATCAACCTATTGTAACAACACCAGCAGTTACTTCAGCATTAGCAAACCAAATATTTTCATCACTAGCAACAAACAATCCTTTAGCTGCAGATGGTGGGGGAGATGGAGACACAGTTGAAGAATTAAGATTAAATGCTTTAGGTAATTTCCAGAACCAATTAAGAACTGTAACTACACAAGATTATTTAATTAGAGCATTATCTTTACCTGCTAATTTAGGTGTAATTGCAAAGGCACATGCTCAACCTCAAAAGATAGGAGATTATTCATCAGGTGAATTACCATCAGTATTAGATTTATATGTTCTATCTTATGATGCAAATAGAAATTTAAGGACAGCATCTGTAACATTAAAAAGAAATTTAATGACTTATTTATCAGAATATAGAATGATAAATGATTCAATTAATATAAAAGACGCTTATATAATTAATATAGGTGTTAGTTTTGAAATTGTAGTTAACCCTAACTTCAACAATAGTGGAACTTTAACAGGATGTATAACAACATTACAAGAATACTTTGAAGTAGATAAATGGCAAATAAATGAACCAATTATACTTAAAGATATTTTTGTTTTATTAAGTAAAGTAGAGGGAGTACAAATAGTAAAAAATATACAAATTAGTAATTTAACAGGAGAAAGTTTAGGATATAGTGATTTTGCATATGATGTAATTGCGGCCAATCAAAATGATGTGATTTATCCATCTCTAGATCCTATGGTGTTTGAAGTTAAATATCCTAATCAAGATATATTAGGTAGAGTAGTACCAATATAATAAAATAAAAAATGGCTAATAGAAAAATATTCCCTACAAAAGATGCTTCAATGTATACTATATCCCAAGGTATGAATACTGGGTTGGATGAAATACTAGAAGCTACTACTGTTATACAAGAACAAAAACCTCAAGTTAGTAGATATTTACTTGAATTTTCACAAGATGAAATTAATACTTGGGTTACTTCTAGCGTATCAGGTTCAACTTTAGGTACAACAGCTGGAGTAATGGTACTTGCAGATCCTTATTTAGTAAGACCAGAATCATATCAAAGATTTGAAACTAAAGGATTATCGTACCCAACAAGCTCAAGAAATAAATTTGATGCTGTAGTAGAGCCATTATACTCAGGTAGTCAAAACCCAAATGAACCAATATATGCAGGTGGAAGCGGAACAGGTTTACAACTTTATTTAGCAACAGGTGCAGCATATTTTAAACCAGGAGTTAGTTTAAGTGCATCAATAGCAACAAGCAATGCAGGTGGTCAACCTGCTGATAATGGTACAATTATGACAGCTCCAAACGGTAATTATGGTCCATTTGCATTTAATAGAGGTGCAACAGGTGCTTTAGAAGCAGATACACAAGGTGCGACTGTAACACTTGTAGTTGAAAATAATAGATTTGAAAATGCAATTGTAGGAACAACAGCATTAACCTCAGGTGCTCAATTATTTGGAACAGATCTAACTGAAGGTGCTATTCCTTCTTATGGTGATTCTAATGCTGCAACAATGACTGTTTTAGCTGCAGATTTAATAGCTGCAGGAATACAATTTCAAGGAGGTGGTTTAATTTTTAATCAAAATATTCTTAGTATAACAGGAGGAGCAGCAAAAACAGCAATGGGTGGTCAAACAGGACCATTTTTGGTAACTTTATTACCATCCATGGTATCTGGTGGGGTAATGCAAACAGGCGATTCAGCTATAGTATCATTAACAGCTATTGCAAATGGTAATTTAACAGTAGCAACCGTTGATACTGCAGGAGATAAATATGTAGATGGTAATATAATAACAATACCACAAGCAACACTAATAGCAGCAGGCTTTACTGGTGCTGTAGGTACTTTAACAATTACTTTAACAGCATCTAATATAACAGAAGATATAGGATCAAATGATGTTACTTTTAATAATGGATTTGGACAATTAGATGATGATTGGGGTGTGTTTCCAATTATTACTTTAGCTGCAAATTATGATCCTAAATTATCAAGAGGTAAAGGATACAAATATTCAGATAGATTATATATCCCTTCACAATCATTCCATGGATCAGAGGATTATTATTTTGAATTAGATAGATCAAATGCAGGAGACAATTCAGATACTTTTGAACCCGTTGAACATAAAATTACAATGGATAATTATGCAGCTGTAGTTACAGGTTTAGGAATGGATCAAACATTACAAGTTAGAGCAGCATCTGGAAGTTGGAATATGGGAACAGGAAAATTTAATAATAGTCCTGTTACAACAGATGGTGTAAGTTGGGAATATAGAAACTTTTCAGGGTCGGTTGCTGATGGAGCTATTAAATGGGCTAAATCAGGAGCTATGACCACTTCAGCAGATCAACAAATAATATCTACAACAGTAGGTACTGCAGTTGGTACATTAAATAATATAGCTGGTAATGGGGGTAGAAGTGGAACGGGTGCACAATTTACAATTACAACTACTGGAGCACAATTTACAATTACAACAGTAACTTGCACAACAGCAGGAACAGATTATATACCAGGAGATACAATAACAATATTAGCAGCAGCACTAACAGGTGGTGCTTTAGGAACAGTAACAACAGATTTAAAATTTAAAGTAACATCAGTAGTTGGATTTGGGGCATATTCAATAGCTTCATGGTCGGGTTCATTAGATGGTGCTGGAGGAAATTGGTATACAGGTTCAAATGTGGGGTTAGATATAGAACAATCTAAAACATTTTCTTATGGACAAGGAATTGACCTTAATATTGATGTAACTAATACAATAAAAACATGGTATACTTACTCATTAGCAAGTAATACTAAAGGTTTTCCAAATAATGGATTTTTAGTTAAACAATCGAGTTCAAAAGAATTTGTAGATAATAGAAATTTCCAATCTACTTTTAGATACTTTTCAGTAGATACAAATACAATATATCCACCAGCATTAAATTTAATGTGGAATGATTATAATTTTGCAACAGGATCAAGCATACAAAAAGTATTATCAACACAAGAATCATTTGTAAACATTTATAATAATTCAGGAACATATTATTCAGAAAGTGTACCTAGATTAAGAATATCAGCAATACCTAAATACCCCGATGTAGTATTTCAAACGGCTTCGTTATATACTAATAACCATTACTTACCATATACTTCATCATTTTATGCTATTAAAGATACAGATACAAATGAGTACGTGGTTCCATTTTCAGACCCATACACTAAAATAAGTGCAGATAATGTATCTAGTTACTTTGATGTAGAGATGGCTGGGTTGGAACCAGAAAGATATTATACTATATTGATTAAATCCACAGTAGGTGGTACAGTAAAAGTATTTGATGAAGATATAATGTTTAAAGTAATTAATGGATAATGGCAAAACCAGCTTACAAATTTAATTATCAAGGATTATCTGCTATGAATAAGAATGCGGCTAATAAGGCTAATACTAATTCTAAAGTAAGTACAGGTATAGGAAATCAAAGTACTAGCACTACAAAATCAACACTTGGATATAGTCCAGCTGGTGCTGTTTCTGTTAGTCCTATGACTCCATTACCAGGTAGAGCTCTTCCAGAATCACCAGCAGGACAAGAAAGATTTAATGCTCCACCTTTACTACCAGGTGAATCAGTATCTTTACAAAGACAAGCTTTTAATAGGCAACAATTTGATGATACTATTAACACAAATTTTACAGAATTAGGAGTAGCAAATGGACCAGATCCAGCTTCTTTTGATCCTAGCTTGGCTACCGTAGGAGATTTTTTTACCATATACCAATCACTATTTTTCCAAATACCGAAAGATGCTGATGTAAATTCACACTTATTTTTAGTTAAAGAAAGTAGTGAATTTTTACAATATGTAGCTCAACAAGAAGAAATAGATGCATTGCGAGAAGAAATACTTGATTTGCAACAACAAAATTTAGATCTAGCTACAGATATAGCAAATGTAACAAATGAATTAACAGCTGCTTTATCTGACGCATCAAACATAGGATAATGATAGAAGACAACACAACACAAAATAATGATTCGATGGTTACATACTCTTCATCTGTCCAGGTAATAGACCCAGGAAAGATATTTGTAGATGGGTATGAATTATCTAATCAAAATGTTATAGAAAGTGAAGACTTCCCAGGTTCCTTTACACAAGGTAGTAATACCATGGAATTTTATATATATGATGCTAGTAAGCAAATCATATATTCTGATTATAACTTTCAAAATTATTTTGTTGATAGTGAGGCTGAAACATATTCTAATTATAATGTTAAAACACAAGAACAAACAATAACAACTGATTCGATTGTTTTAACTCCCGAATCAGATATTGCAAATCAAGGTTTTACTAATGGTAATTTATATGCTATATATAATTTTATAAATTTAGAATTAAATTCATCATTAGAAACTCCATATTATTTAGCTGAAATATCATCTGACAGAACAGAAATAAGACTTAAATCAAACGTAATTACAACGGGGCAAATGAAAGCTTCGTTTGTAAACCTAAATACAAGATTAAATACACCTAGTTATTTTGATGAAATTTATATTTCATTTGGTGATAATGACTATCATATAGGTGTAAATATAAAGTATGATGATAGTTTAGGTCAAGTAAGCCCTAATGCTTTTTCAGTAGCAGGTAAGGGAAGTGTTCAAAAAGGTAACACTATTGGTCAAGCTTCAATATTATTAAAATTATATGATCCCCTACCAGTTGAATTTGAATTATTAGATTCTCTATATGTTTGTACTAAAACAGCAGAAACACAAGCTTATTTAGTTAATTTTGTTAACAATTATGGAACGGCTCAGGGAGGTGGTGTAGGAATAGGAGGTTCTGGTATTGATAATATAATACAATTAAAAGGTCCAAATTCAAACTTAAAAATAAATGAATTTGTTAATGGACCTTCTACGTTTAAATCTAAAAAAGAATTATTAAGTACTAAATCAACAGGTTCAAAAGACCAACTTTTAAACAGGTTAGCCCAAACTGGGGTATCTTTAAATTTAGAATATACAACAGCATCATTTGCTGATTTTGTTAATTTTTCATCTGCTAAAGCAAGAGTAAGTAACTTTGTAGAAAAGGTATCTAGAATACAAGCATATGAAGCTGATATAGCTACAATTACAGCAACAACAGCATCCAACCCTGGTGTTCCTCAAATATCATCAAGTTTAGCAACATTATATACTCAAATAGAAAATGAAATAGTAGCATTTGATGGTTTTGATTATTATCAATATTATGCTACATCTTCAGATGCTTACCCAAAAATAGGAACAGCATTTCCAAGACCATTAGAAGCAACACAATCTGTTAACGCTCAAAGTTGGATATTAGCAACAGAAACATCAGCCTCTAGATTTGATGAAGATAATCAAAATTGGTTATATTACACAATTCCTGATTTTATTAAAGAAAATACTTCAAATGCTAATTATTTAGAATTTGTAAATATGATAGGCCAATCTTTTGATGAGATGTGGTTATATACAAAAGCAATAGCTGAAAAAAATAATACTACAAATGAATTTGATAAAGGTGTTCCTTTACAATTAGCAGATGATGTAATAACCTCTTTAGGATATACAGGGTATGGTAATAATTGGAATAACCAAGATAACTTTTTTGGATTAATTGGTAGTGATAATGGAGATTTTTTACCACCAACAGGGAGTGAATTAATTACTCAATATATAGCCGTAAATGGACCTGGAGGAATTGTAAATTATTGGGAAGATTTTTATTCATTTGGGGATTATGTTCAACAATTAGACTCACCAGGATTTCCTTATCCTATAGATAAAGTAAGTAAAGAAATATTTAAGCGTCTTTATCATAATATGGCTTACCTTGTTAAGAAAAAAGGTACAGTATCTGGGTTAAGACAATTAATTAATATTTGGGGTATACCATCTACAATATTAAGAATAAATGAATTTGGGGGTAAAAATAAAGATGAGGAAGATGATTATGATTTATGGTATCAAAGATTTAGTTATGCTTACAAGCCAGTACCAGCATCTACTAATTATGCAAGTTCATCTGTAAGAATACCATGGCAACCTTTATATAGAAACTTTATTAATGATCCTGTTGAATTAAAAGTAGGAGAAACAATAACATTATCTAGTACAGCTCTAACAGGAGCTACAAATAGTACAACTACAGGCCCAATATCTCTTGATGCTTTTTCAATTGATAATGGATCAGGTGGTACTTGTACATTAACATCAAATGGTTCAGGTGTAATTACAACTTTAACAATTTTATCTTCTGGTACAGGATATACAGATGGAACAGTAATAACTATAACAGCAGCAGCTATAAATGATTTATTAGGTTCTCCTTTTGGAACATCTGTAGCAGGAGGAGCTGGACAAGCTGTAGTAGCAAGTGCTGATGTTGAAGGTGGATATGTAGTACCTGATGGTTTAGGATTTAGATTTAAAACTACAGGTTACCCATCATCATCATATGCTGGTTTATTTAATACACAATCATTATTTGTTAAAAAATCCCAAACAGCAGACCCAGATGTAGCTGATTTAGGTATTGTTTTATATTACACAGGTTCAGTATCAGGTTCAGGAGCAGATGGTTTAGGACCTATGTATAGTGGTGGAGGTACTAACGCTTATGTTAATTATGGTGAGATGAGATTCTTACTAGCAGGTGATTTAGCTGAAGGTGGAACTGCAATATCCCCACCTATTTATTTACCATTTTTCGATAAAGGATGGTGGTCTGTAGTATTACAAAGAGATCAACATCCAACAGCTACAGATGATAGTCAAAATACTACTTATACTTTATATGCTGCAAATAAAATTTATGATGGAGCTGATGGTAATCAAATTGGATTTACTGGATCTGTTAGCTTAACAGTTAATGGTGCTACATCTTCTTCATTAAATGAATCTTGGAATAATTATGTTGCTACTAATAATGTAGCTGGTGGTTATTTAGGAGGTTGGGGTGATACTTTAGGTAGTGGAGAAACAGGTAGTATAGGAACGGTAACAGCACCAGGAGGTAGACAAGCTGATTCCAATATTGGTATTGGTTTATCAGGTAAAAACTTTTCAGGATCATTTCAAGAATTTAGATATTATTCAAATGATATAAGTCAATCTGTGTTTAATGATTTTGTAATGAATCCTGAATCAATTGAAGGTAATAATATAACAGGGTCAGAAAGCTCATTTGATATAGTAAACTTTAGAGCGCCATTAGGTAATGAATTAGAAAATTTATTTACATCTTCATTAACTACAGCTAATACTGATGTATTAACATCATTACATCCTGCAATAACAGGCTCTTCACCATTAACAATAACAGGATCATTTATAAACCCTGCAAATGGTTCTATCACATCTAGTTATGATGTAAATTATAATGCTAACACAGCAAAAAGAACATATAGTGAAACAAATAAAGAAACATATTTCTTAGATCAACCTTCAATAGGGGTAAGAAATAGAGTAAGCAATAAAATAAGATATTCAACCAATTTAAATTTTGGTAAAGTATTATCAGATCAAGTTAGTATACAACAAGATCCACCTATGAGTCAAAGTTATACTGATAATATTAATTTATTAGAAGTAGCATTTTCCCCAACAGATGAGGTAAATGATGATATAATTCAATCTTTAGGTTATGGAGCAATACAAGAAGTAATTGCTGATCCTAGGTTTAGATCATCATCAGATGATAATTACCCAGGATTACAAGCAATAGCAAAAGAATATTTTCAAAAATATTATACTAGCAATACATTTGATTATTTACGATTAATTAGGTATTTTGATGATTCGCTATTTAGAGCGATTAAGAACTATGTACCTGCACGTACAAGTGTGTCTACAGGTATTGTAATTAAACAAAACATGCTAGAACGTAGCAGATACCGAGAACCACAAGTTGACATAGTAACTACACAATCATACGCTCCATTTAATCAACCATTAACATTTAAAAATTTAGAGCTAACAGGTTCAATTACAACACATCAATTATGGAATAATGTAACTCAAAATACTTATTATTCATCTTCTGATATAGTTCAAATTTATGGAGGACCAGGAGGAAGTGTTAATCAATATAATGTATTAAAAGAAGGTGGAGCCTTTTTAATTACTGAAAATGACAATTTAGCATTAACTGCGGGCGCTGCAGCTATCTCATTACTTGAATCAGATCCATCAACGGAAACATCAAGTGATATAAACATAGTAAATGCAGGACCTTTAGAAGGAAAAGCAACCGCTATATTAAAATTTACAGGTACTTCAGCAGCTCTTAGTACAGGAAATGCTAATTATGCTATAAGCAATGTTACAGATGGTTTTACTGTTAAATCATATGCAGCGGTTAATGATGCTGCTCTCCAAAATCAAATAAATAATGGATTTGTATGTTTTTTAGGTAATGGTAATGCAGCAGCAAAATCAGCTGCTTTAGCTCAAGCAATTAACTCACCTAATGGACATGGAATAGAGGGATTAGGAACAATAACTACTTCTATATCAACAACTACTGTAACAAATGATACTTTAACACTTACAAACAATGAACCAGGTACAACTGGAAACGATGCATTTAAACCTACTATAGGAATATCAATAGCTGGTAGTGTTTCACTTGTTCAAGCATTCTCAGGTGGTACTAGTAGATTTAACAATGTATTTTTAAATACTGATAAGTCAGTAGAAACACCATTATATGTAGATTACTACTTTACTAGTATTCCAGCAAGTCCAATGAATTTAACAATTCAAGCTTCATCAAGTTTAAGAGGAGTTGTGATGACTAATGTATCAACTTATACAGTACAAGACCCACCAGGTGCAATTTTACCAAATTCTTTATTTACTATACATCCTGGAGAAGATATGTATATTTTAATTTCTACAGATGTAGCTATATCAATTGGTGCTTATCAAATTGCATTAGGAGAAAGTACAACTAAAATACCAGATTCTGACACAATACCTCAATCACAACAAGGTTATTTTACCTTCAACACAACATCTTTAGGTATAGATACCGTTTGGGATAGTTATCAAGAACAATTTTATAATGGAGAATATAGTGGTAGTGAAATAAATGTTGAAAGTAAAGTTCAATATAATCCTTACAGAAAGGTAAAACCAAATTCAACGGCATTTAATAATATTATAATTGACAATACAGATGCTTACGTATCAGCAAGTGCTCCTGTTAATGCTGGTGTAGCAACTGAAATATCTCTTTTAACTGGTGGATCAGTTTATAGTGTAGGAAATTTTTCTAATATATCAGCTGGAGGTGGAGGAGGATCAGGATTAAAATTAGATTATGTATCAAATGGTATTAGTGTAACTTCTGTATCTATAACTAGTGGAGCAGGAAAAGGTGGAACAGGTTATGCTGCTGGAGAAACAGTAACTATACCTGGTGGAAGTACAACATTAGCAACAGCTAATATTGATAGTGTTGATAATGCTGCTTTACAATTTACTAGTGTAACAGCAAATGGGTTTACTTTTAACAATGCTACTTTTGGTCCAAATTTAAGATTAAGTAATCTTTTCTCACAATCAATAATCCCAGGACAAAATTATCTTTTAACATATGATATAACTACAACAGCTGGTACAGCAGGAAAAACAGCAGGATTTAACCAGTTTAATACTTTTATTGATAACGGTAGTACAGTATCACGAAGAAATGGTATTGGATTTTTAGGTCAAGTTACTCCAGCTGAAGCTTATTTTCAAACTAGAGCAGCTTCATCAGGAACAGAAACAACAGCAATATCTCATTCGTTTAAAGGAACAAACTTAGCATCAAATGGTGAAGTTAATGAAAATCAATATATGGGAGCTATGTTTGATGCTCAAAGTTCTGTAGTAGGAACAGTTTCAAATATGAATCTTCAAGGTGTAGGTGGTTTATATGATTTAATAAATGCACCAATTTTCTTCGATCAACAAGATCAAGGATATGATAATCAAGCAGATTATCAAAATATGTCAAATGAAGATGCTCAAGGTAATATTATATCACCTATATTTTTAATTGAAAATTCTGAAAGTGTATTATTTAATAATTCAGATTATAACCCATTAAGTAATAATGTTAATTTAAATAGAAGTAGTAGTTATAGATATATACTTTCATATGGTGCTACTCAATCAGTACCTAATAATTTTGATTTAGTAGTAACACAATCCTATTTCCCTTCATCTCCATCAGGTACATTCCCTGAAAGAGCAGATGTACCAGATAGTAATTATACTATGCCTAGTAGTGTTAATTCTCGATATGGAGGAACTAAATTAAAAAGTTTAGACTATAACTTCTTTACACCTTCAGGATCAATAGGACCAGAAATTTCACAACCTATTATGCCCGTAAATAGAAGCAAAAAACCTGTTGGGTTTAGAGTGGCAAATAACTTTTTAGATGGATCAGTTACATCATCATTTATTCAAACAGAATTAGGTGGGGGTTCTGCTAGTTGGTCTGGTGATGATTTAGTACCAAGTGGTAGTGCCGTAATTGATAAACATCCAATTTATATGGCTCGTTTTGAAAATTCATATGAACAACTAGCATTATATAACTCATATCAATTTAATATTGACCAATTAATTGAAATTCCAAGAACAAGTATTGCAGGACAAGAAATAACCCCTAATTCAATAACAATAGATGGGTCAAATGAAAACAAAAAATTCGTTTCTGCTATATTTGAACCTAACAGAAAAGCACAAGTAAGTTATTTAAATCCAAAGACAAGAGATATAGATTACTCTTCAATGCAGATTGGTAACTATAATATTGAAGGTGGTGCTGTAGAATTTATAACAATAAATGCTAATGCTAAAAGTAGAGTATCAGCTTCATTAGCTTATCAATATACATTAGGAAATAATCCTTCAACAGGAAGTAGATTCCAAACTCAAGATACTATTCAAATGGTTACAGGTAGTAATACTATAGCTGAACCAGGGCTTAGTGGTTTATTAACAGGAACATTAACAACTACAGGGGTAGTACCAACACTTTCTATAGGTGGTGTTGTAAGTATACAAAATATTCCTTTAACCTCAATAGGAGGGCAAGGTTCAGGAGCTAGAATAACATTGTTATATACAAGTAATGCATTTGTTAGTGCTACTATTACTACAAATGGACAAGGTTATAGTGCTGGGGATGTTGTAACAATATCACAATCAACTATAAATACATATTTAGCAAATACCAGTAAAGCAGGAGGAACTGCATCAGGTCCTATATCATTTTTATTAGCATCAGGTAATATAGTAGCAAATCCTAATGAAATTACTTCATTTGGGTTTATATTAAGTGGTAGTTTAACTACTGATTTAGGAACAGGAGCTAAAATTGGTAAAGTAGGATCTGTTATTACAGGTACTACTCCAGCAACAACCCCTAATGGACAGTATAATAATATTCTAACAGTAACTTCTGGATCAGGACGAAATATGTTTGTTAATGTTACAGTTAGTGCTGGAAATATTTCACAAATATCTATAGCAAGTACAGGATCAGGTGGTTTTGGATATCAAATAGGGGATGTAGTAACTATATTAGAATCAATACAAAACGAAAATGGTTTTACCCTTACAGTTGCTGGTGATTATGATTGTGCTGCTTTAACTGCAGATGATTTAACAGGAGGTAATACTCCATTTATGCTTAATTTTAACCCTTCACCAGTATCATCTTCAAATACTGTAGATCCAACAGGTGTTATTCCAAGTTCAGTTCCAGGTGAACAACAATTGTTAATAGGAGGACCTCAATTAGCATTATATCATGCTTATAACGCAACAGTATCATCTTCTTTATATTCAATTAACCCAAATCAAGTAGGAGTTACTGATGAAGGACCATTTACTAATTTATGGACTACATCAGGATCAAATCCTGCAAATGCAGAAAATTATTATAATTGGAACCCAGATGGTTCTGATTGTACATCTTATCAAGATCCAAATTCTTCATTTTTAATAGAAAGAGGAGATGTACTTAGAGTTGAAGGTATTTTGAATACTATTGATACGGCAACTAGTGTGTCCCAATCTACTAATGTAATAGAGGATTTTATAGTTGAAGAAATTCAAGATTATTATTATACCTCCTCATTTGCCGATTCAGCACAAAATGCTGGGGGGTTAGCAGGTATTATAAATTATCCTAGTGATCAAGTAGTTGGTAATGGTGGTTGTATGGCTACATCAGGAGGAAATCCAAGTACATTTACAAAAACTATAATAGATAATGGTGCAGCAGCGGGTAATTTTGTTTCAGCTTCTCAAGGTGATTCTACTGAACCATTTTTAGGAGGGGGAGGAACTATTACTGTAATTTCATCTGGAACTCAAGTGTGTCCTGGTTGGACACAAGCTACTATTACTGGAGGTTCTAATTATCAACCTGGTAATTATATAACAATACCAGAAAGTGTAATTGGTGATGCTGCTAATTGGACTGGTACTCCACCATCTCAAGGTAATAAAAATGCAGTAACTTTAAGAGTATTAGATATAAATATTATAAATGGTAATAATAATAACTTTACAGTAGGTGTTGATGTTGGTGCTCCAGCAGGTGCAACTGTATTAAGATCAGGATCAGTAAATCCTTATCATCTTTATGAAGAAGGAGAAGTTGCTTTAAAAGCACCTACATTTATAAGAACTACTAGAGACCCAAGAGTAGCTTTATCTGGGTTAATAGGTGGTGCAATAACTAAATTTACAATAAGAAGACAAATAGAAGCTGATGATAAGGTAATGCTTAAACAAATACCACCACCATCAGGATCAGTAGGAGTTAATACTCCATCAGGTCAAGGTTTTTTAATACCAAATGACTTTTCACCTGTACAAAAATCTAATGCATTAAATATTATTAATCAATTAAAAGCTAAAAATGCTTTTGATAAACCAGAAGAACCAGGAATAACAAATAGTAATCCTAGTAATACGGGACCAATTGATTTTGAAGGTAGAGATGTTAATGATCCAATTAGATAAAATAGAAAAACAATAACAACTTGGAATAAAAATAAAAAAATCATATATTTATAACTAAAACAATACAGTAATGGGATATTTAAATAATCAGGTAGTAACAGTTGACGCTATCTTAACTAAAAAGGGAAGAGAATTACTAGCAAAAGGTGATGGATCTTTCAATATAACACAATTTGCTTTGTCTGATGATGAAGTAGATTACACTTTATACAACCCAAACCACCCTTCAGGATCGGCTTACTATGGAGAAGCAATTGAAAATATGCCTTTATTAGAAGCATTTCCAGATGAAACTCAAATGATGAAGTATAAGTTAGTTAGTTTAGCTAGAGGTACTGCAAAAATGCCTATATTACAACTAGGTCAAACGAGTTTAAATATTGCTAATGGAGCTCCATTTAACATTACACCAAACACAATTAATTATCTAGATGGTCAAACAACAGAACCATCAGGATATCAATTTACAGTATCGGATATTAGAGTATTTGGTGCTTTTGTAGGTAGTGGAATTAATAGTGCAGCTGCAGTAGCTCAAGCTTCAACAAATGCAGCAACTATAATCACAAATGGAACAGCAACTTCTCAAACTGTTATTGGATTAACTTGTAGTGGAAATGGAACATCAGTTCCAACATTATTTAGTACAACAAGTACTTTATATGCTACATTAACAGTAATAGGATTAGATTCAGGAGCAAGAGCACAAATTCCAGTATTCATATCAAATAAATCAATAGCAACTAAAACAGCTGCAGTATCCTAATAAAATAAAATTATGGCAAGACCTACAAATAGATCACAAGCAACAAGACAAGGAGCTGCTCCTAATTATACAAGAGTATCAGCTAACAACGGCACAGCAGCCGCAGGAGCATTACCAGCAGCTTCTTCACAAGGAGGGGCTTATGTAATATTAACAGCTGGGGATGTAGTAGTTAGTAATGACTCAGTAACTGCACCTATGTGGAGTAGTAATAATCCTACTTTAAATTTTTTCTACACTAGTTCAACACAAGTATCTAGTAATGTAGCAGAATATTATACATCAATTTACCAAACAGCATCAACAGAAGTATCTGCTGAAATACAGTTTGATATAGCTTATGGAGACCAAGTAGGTAGTGGTAGTCAATTTTTAAATAATTTAGTAACTGGATCCACACCTTCAAGAACAAATTATGGTCAATATAGAAATTTAGTATTAGGAGATGAAAATGCTTCATTTGTATTTGGTGGTGTAACATCATCATATTGGTATGCAATGCCAATTGAAAGAGCAAGATATAAACAAGCTATTCTACCTGGAACATGGACATTAAATATATCAGGATCTACTAGTACACTATCAACTACAGCAGATCAAAAAGCATCTGTAATAACAGCTATGTCAGGCATGGATGCTGCTACTTATAATGATGTTACTTTAACAGGAGGTAGTGGAGGAACATCTGTTACTCATAATGGAGTTGCAGGCGTAAATGCAAGAGCAGACATTATCGTTGCTTCTGCTACAACATTAACATCAATTATATTTGATCAAGGAACATATTATAAAGCAGGAGATATATTAACTATAGCAGCAGGTGCCTTATCAACAGGAGCTGGTTCAGCAGAAGTTCAAGTTAGATTAAATGCACCATTAGCATTTAAAAAGAATGCACAAGATTTAGGTTCTAGTGTACAATTAACAGATGATAGTAAATTATCTACAACCACACAATTTTGTGATGCAGGAAGAATTTTCCAAATAATATCAGGTTCAGCTGGTGTGCAAGGAGGAACAACTCAAAATGTAAATGGTTACACAGCAGGATCAGGATCATATGGTTTTTTATTACCAGACATTAATACATTAATATTAAATGGAGAAGCTTTAGATGCAATACCAGAAGTTGGGGGTATTAATTTTGGAACAAGTAGATCATTTGATTCAAAAGGAAATAATTCATTACAATTAGTAGATGCATTACAAAGATCAGGTAATAATAATTTAGGATTTACTATAAATTCAAAAGAAGATTTATCATCTGATTATATATTCTGTAGAGCTAAAAACTCAGAATATAACTACTCAGCAAATCCATCATTTATATCAAGTTCTACTGGAGCTGTGTTATTTAATGAATTTGTAGAAAACCCAACAACTTACATAACAACAGTAGGTTTATATAACATATCACAAGAACTATTAGCAGTAGCTAAATTATCAAGACCATTAGAAAAGAATTTTACGAAAGAATTACTTGTACGAGTTAAATTAGATTTTTAAGATGAATGGCTGTTTACAAACAATTTAATACTAATGAAGTAGTAGTCTCCCCGTTTAAAGCTAATAAACGTTTTAGATTTGAGAACAGTCAGGTTTCGTCCTCAGATGTACAAATCGAATATTATCAATCACAACAGGGTACCTACTTATCTGGTTCATTTGACACTGGATTTAATACAATGCAAGATGGTGTAACCGTTTTTAGTAGTATTAAACAACTTTATTATTCAAATTACCTAACAGCATCTACAGGTGATCCTATGGTCACAGCTAGTTTTATACCAGGGCAAACAGGTCCACAAGGTCAAGATTTAGGATTTAGTCAATATGTTGGTAACACAACAGGTCCTAGATTTGAAAACTTTTTACAATCATCATTAACACAAGATAGAAAATTTTCTCAATTTTCAGCATCTATGGCTCCAATTGGATTTGCAGGTACTAATACAGGAGTATCTCAATCTGCTATAGCTGATCTTAATGCTAACATTAGTACAACTAAATTATCTTTTGTAACATTGCCTGATTTATTAGCAAAAGGAATTAATGAAACATATGTTTTATCTCATGTAGAATGGCCTATAGCAGACATTGGTAACTCACCTTTTACATTAACAACAGGAGGTACTCAAATTACAACTGTATCAGCAAGTCAATTAGTAGAAGAAAGAATTGATCCAAATGTTAATGGTACATTAAGTGGTTTAACATTAAAAAATAATGATTTAGTTACTTTTATTAATGATGGTAGTGTTGGAGATGATATTACATTATATTATCTTCAAAAACCAAAAGGACCTTCTGTTATATCAATCCCATCAATGTTGTATGGTGAAGCAATTCAACCATCTTCATTTCAATTTGAATATACATCTTCAATTAACTTTACACGTAGTATAGTTGATGATGATGGGCAAGGTAATTTAATTGTAACACAATCTAACTCAACAGGAGTACCTTTCTTTTCAGGAAGTATAGGTCAAATATTTTACTCACAAGGAATAGCAGTAATAACAGGACCAGATAGTGGTAGTTTAAGGGAATTTGCTCATAATGTAGGGTATAAGGATAATATGAATCCTAATATAATGTCTTCTTCTTTATCATATTCGTCTTCAATAACAATAGATGAAAATCAATATAAATGTACAGTAAGAGATGATGAATTTTCATTTACAACAAACCCATCAGCTTTAGGACCTCCAGGAAAATTAACATCAACTACAAATCAATTATTTTCATCATTTGATGCTGGAAATTTAAATTTAGCTGCATCAGCAAATGATACTTATGCAGTTACACCTCGTAATAGAGTAGGTGATGTACAAGCAACTACATTTTATATCTTTGGAAATAGAGCATCTAGAACTACATTTGGTCAACAATATAGAGTAGAGCTAGTATCAGCAGGAAATAATAGTTTAGAATTTGTAGGTTGGAATGGAAATAAAAATGGAGGAAGAAATTCTTTAAATCAAGTACAATTCAATAGTACAGGTAGTGCTGTAGGGATAGCAAAAGGTTTTTGTGATGCTATAAATGGGGTAGATGGGTTTGCAGGTCAAATATCAGCTTCATTACAATCAACAGTTTCAGGTTTAGATACTGTAAAATTAACACAAGTAGAACCTGGAACAACAGGGAATACTAGAATTAAATATGCAGATTCTTTTAATTTATTATTAGCATCAGGTACTAATTCACCAACACCATCTAGAGGACAAGAATATTTTGGAAATACAAATCAACCAGCAGGTAATCCTCAACCAGTTTCAGGAACAGATACTTTCCAATCTTCAAAGGGAGCTATATTAAATGTTGTAGTTTCAAGTAATGTTGTTACAAGTATAAATGTATCATCTTCAATAACACCAGGTGGAGTTTCACAATCATTTGCAGGTACTAATTACAGTGTAGGTGATAGATTAGAAATATTAGCTAGCCAAATAGGTGGAGGTGCAGGAGATCCTTTAGGAACAGGATCAATTCTATTAACATCCGGAGATGTAGAATTAGAAAAAAATACTCAAATATATCATGATTTTTGTACTGGGTCTTATTTTAGTCCTTATGTTACAACTGTAGGATTATATAATGAGAGCAACGATTTAGTATGTGTTGGTAAATTAGCAAGACCATTGCCAATATCACTTTACACAGATACAACTTTTATGATCAATTTTGATACAAACTAACATATGAAACATATGCCAACTACCGCTACCTGGACTCACCAGGGAAGGGTTATAACGTCAATTAGTGATATGCCTGAAGGAACTTATGGAT
>Ga0209535_1000537_pt1 | contig 27131 bp, 15 predicted proteins | sample LinPmetageLP28_FD_184041 | JGI IMG/M metagenome (GOLD analysis project Ga0209535, IMG submission 184041) | Marine viral communities from the Pacific Ocean - LP-28 (SPAdes) (version 2) | ecosystem: Environmental > Aquatic > Marine > Oceanic | place: Pacific Ocean | collected 2009-08-22
AAATCATCAAGAGTCTCACTCTCAGCGGGCGGCATATTAATTTCCGAACAATTACAAGCCTCACAATCGGGATAAGTAATCATAGGTAGAGTTAACCTCTTGAATGGGTTATCTTTAGGTAGTTCAGCAATAGTTTCTTTTTTACAATCGCTTCTCTTAAGTTTAGTGAAGGGTATAGACGCAACAATTTTACAAATAAAGAAAATTATAACATTTACAATCTTCAAAATAAAATTTATTAAAACTCTAAAAACTGGATATAGTAACGCTAAAACATGCATTATCGGTAAAATAACAAAAATAACCGGTGAAATAATGTTTAATAAAATATTAAATAAGAAGTATATTAAATCAAAATTTCTCTGACCATCATTTGTGGGAAACCTATTATTCTCACTCGCACATGACTTATCTAAAATTTCTTTTATACCGTAATGTGATGCTCTATTAATACCATATTTCCAACGGTCAATATGAGCTGCCGTTGTATATACTTTATTAAACCCAAACTGATAAAATGTATCTTCACATTTTATTGCCGCCTCTTTATCATAGTAATCTTCCCAATCTAATGAAAATGAGTATGATTTATTTCTATTTACGAATGTATTTCCATAGGAACTACTTGGACTAGTACCACCTGTCCAATGTTCTTTTATGTTTGGAATTAAATAATTGGCTCTCATTATTTGAGTTTGTAATCCCGCCTCATTTTGCCATTTAACTTTAAACCTGTATTTAGATTTAGTTGGTACCCCAATTTTTGGGTCAGCCGAAATTACTCTTTCCCCAAACTCATTAGTGGTTATATAGTCTAAGTTCATCGGTAGGTCAATTAACCAAGCACCATTATCATCTATAACATTACCACCATCCTCTAATTGATATTGTTCAAGTACAGGGTCACCATTTACATCCTCTTCGATTGTATGTCTTATGGCTAAAATCTCTCCAGGACCTGCAACCATGTCACATAGATTACCCGTATCTTTTTTAGGTCTACAAGTGGCTTTAATATATTCATCATCATTCGATGATGTAATGGAACCCATAAAAACAGAATGTGGGAGTATTTCAATACCTTGGTTAGATAAATCAAAATCGACTCTAGTTATCCCAACGTCACACATCTCATCTTGCCCCCAAAATGAACTAACATCGATATCTTTTATTTCGTGTACTATCTGCGGTAGTGAATCAATATTTTCAGAATCTTTGAATAGTTGTCCATTAAATTGAGATTTAACCCCTCTACCCATTCTAATTAAATCGGAAGGTCTTAATGAAAACTCACCCATATTAGATAGGTCTAAATCCATAACAATTTTTTGACTTCCTAACGGTACCCCTACAATCATAAAATCCCCTGAGGCATTGGTTCTTACAGAATACTTATAATACTTTTCATAAACCTGTAAAACTTCTTTACGTGTTAATACATCATCAACTGAAGGGAACGTACCCGTAGCATTATGTCCGTAGTACTCATCTTCATAAGGTAAAAGATTATAACGATATCCATCCTCATTTTTAGTGGTTGGCGTTTTATATGGATAAAGTGTAGATATTATCGGGTCTTCCTCATCCACACTATCTAAAGGTATAAAAATAGAAATATGGGCGTTAGGTATACCTAACCCCCCATTGGCGATAACACGACCCACAACGACCCCATAGTCGGCGCAAAACTGTGTGTATAAATCTTCTTGTCTTAATTTTAAAGACAGAATTTCTAACGAATCAAAATCTTGGTCAATTTTAACATTAATATTTCTATCAACACCAGGTTCTGTTCTTATTCTAATTGATTTCGGCATAATTAGTTTTTAAGATAAATAGTTATTCATCCTAATTTTAATTTGATTTTGTCAAAAGTATATGGATAGATTTAAGAGAAGTCGACATTTTTAAGTGACTTAGCTCTTACTTTGATATCGTTATCGGGAAAACGAATTTGATACACCTGATTTGGTTGAGCAAAAATTGTATCATCAATTAACTTTATTTCTTTTGTTTGACTATCAGAATATCTTTGTGATGTCTGTGAATTAGAGTACCTACCCCCAACTTTTCCGAAAACTTTTAGGTCAGATAAAGAAATAACACCAGGGATGTCCTGAACGATTCTTCTAACATCTGAAACATTAACATTACTACCTAATTGTTGTCTTTGAGGTGAAAAATAACTATCTACAGAATTAATAATATTTGTGATAATTTGTCCCTGATTTTGAGTTGAGTCCATAACAACTGATAAGTCAAATTCTAAATCTACTACGTTCGCACTTGATATGGAGATATAATCATTTATCATCCTATAATGTGATAAGTAATTGGCGATATTTTGTTTTAATGTATTAGATACTGATTCAGTTAATTTACCTTGAGTATCATACGAAAGAATTTCAATTTTTATTTTATTATCTTCTTCAGTAATCGCAGCCTTAGCTGGTGCACCATATCTACTCGGCATAGTTCTAACTAATGAATTATAATCATTAACTGTGACTGCTCTTTTTTGTGCGGCAAAATTAAAAGATACCATATTTCTAACTTCCTCAGCAGTCGGTAAATTACCACCACCAATTGCTGCCGTAACATTATTAGTTCTTAAACTTTCAATTACATTTTGACTAATTGTACTTGATGGTCCATTTACATCAAAAAATGTTGTACCAAATTGAGTTAGCGTATCAACACCAATATTAGACGCCTTACCACCACCAACTCTATATTGTACAAATAATGTCGTGTTAGCCCTAACAGTAACACCTAAACCAATATTATTTTGATAATCTTGTATTCTTAACGGAACCCCCGTTCTTGTGAATTCTTGTAACTGTTCTTCAGGTGTTGTAGTACCACCACCGAAATTTATCTTACAATACCCTTCAGGTGTATATTCAGAAACAAATCGTGTTTCAGTCTCAATATACTTACCAACTTTAATACCTGGTTGGTCAGCTGGTTTAGTAGGGTCCTCAACAAATATTTTAGACTCAGCCAACGCATCGACTTCATACCATTTATTAGTTGAACTTATAAATTCATCATATGTAGGTGGAGACTGATAGTTAACACCATCTTTTTGTATTATAGAAGTTATACTAATAACATTCTTTTCAGGTAAAAAGAATTCAAAAAATGGTCGAACATCGTTATTATTAATAACCTTTTTAAAAGTTTTAGTTAAACCATTAACCACAACCTCTCTTTTGGTCATAGTATAATTTATTAAACGATTATTAGCATCAAAATTTGGCGTCTTAGTACGATTCGGGTAACCTTCACTATTATATTGTGAACTAAACTCAATGTCATTAGGGTTTTCAAATACTTGACCTCCACCAATAAACTGAGAACCCGCTCTCATAGTACCCAAATATCTCTCATCTTCTTGGTCACCTAAAGCTGGTACCGTAATAGATACATCAACTAAAGCGATGGAAGGTCTATTACCGGGTATTTTTAACCCATACGTTCTTGCGATATTATATATTGATGACTTCTGTTGAGCATATTGAAGTACTGTCTCTTGTATACTACGGTCCATATGGTAATGTAAGTTATCACCAATAGCGGCATTTAAATCCATAAATACAGAATAAATGGATGCGTCATTGAAATTACCTATTAAATCAGGGTAATATTGTTGAGTGTAATTTATCAATTCCTGTCTTAAGGATTGAAAGTCTCTATCTGTGTATGAAATTTTACGGTTAGCCATATACTATTAAATATTTATAATCACGAAATCTTTTGATGAAAATGTACCACTAACAATTGTATAGTCAATTCTTAACTTTGCGGTGTACTCAACCGCACTATCACTAGCCACTCTAAAGATTTGACCACCTAACTCATCATAGTTTATTTCACCAGGTAAAGGTTCCGCCTCTACATAAGGTTCTATTGTAATATCATTTATTTGTAAATTAGGTATGTACTTATCTACGGCTTGTCGGACATCGGCCTTTATTGCATCGAATGTTGGACCGTCCATTGGTTCAAAAATAAACTCATAAATACGAGTTCCAAAATCAGGTAAATAATACCTACTTCCTTTCCGAGTTAATATTAAATGTAGTAAATCCGCCCTAATCTCCTCATCAGTTGATTGAGTCAATCTAAGGTAGTCCCCTTGTAAACTATCCCTGAATGGAAAGAATACTCCGTATGTTTTACCGTTCGCCATATTCCATAAATATAAACACAGATTATTTTATCTAAATATAAAAGAAAAAAGGTTAGACGAATCCAACCTTTTCACATAAAACACTATTATTTTATTCCTTAACCTTCACATGCAACACATTGTAAATCATTTAGATTTAACTTTTTTCTTGCAAATGCTTGTGCCGAATTCATAGAATGTTGGTAATATAAGGTCTTAACCCCCAACTTCCATGAGTCAATAAGTAATTTATTAACATCCTTAGTCGGCATCTCAGGTGATACCATTAAGTTTAAAGACTGTGATTGGTCAATAAAATCTTGTCTAATTGCTGCCTGATTAATAATTGATGATTGATTAATTTCCGCGAAAGTTCTAAAGACATCCTTTTGTTCGTCACTTAGAAAATCTAAGTGTTGTACTGAACCATCACCCTTTTTTATACTATCCCAAGTCTCTTTATTATCTCGACCCATAGAGTCTAATAATTCTTTTAGCACTGGATTTTTTATAGTTACCTTCATCTTAGCCACATCCTTAACATAACAATTAGACCAAATTGGTTCAATAGATTGTGATACCTGACCAAGAATAAATGCTGATGAGGTAGTCGGAGCGACCGCATTAAGTGTTACGTTTCGTCTACCATAACCTTTTAGATATTCAGGTTCCCCAAATATTTCAGCTAACTCCTCTGATGCTCTATATGATTTATCTTTAATAGTTTTAAATACCTCAACATTAAGTTTAGCGGTTTCTCTTGTATCAAAAGCTAACCCTTTTGATTGTAATAGTGAGTGCCAACCTAAAACACCTAAACCAAGTGCTCTTTGTCTTTTAGCGAAGTTATAAGCCTTTTCCATATAAAGAAACGCCATCTTACCTTCTCTAGTACCATTGTCTCTTAATTCTTCTAATTTATTACAATACTCAGTTACTACCGCATCTAAGAAATAAACCATAGTTTCAACCGCATCGGTGTCTTTCCACTCATCGTAATGTAACACATTCATTGAAGATAACACACAAACGAATGACTCATCATCCGAGTTATGTAGAGCTATCTCAGAACAAAGATTAGAGTTATAAATTTTAGCCCCTTTATCTTGATAAACTTTAGGTGCATTATTATTCATCGTGTCATGAAACATAATATATGGGTAACCAATTTCACCTCTTCGTTGGATTACTTTTGCCCATATTTTTCTTTTCTCATCGTCACCCGCAATCATTTCTTCCATAAATTTATCAGTCACTGTAACTGCGTGTGTTAAATCTTGAATTGAAGCCCCTTCTGTACCAATCTCTAAGAACTCCATAATGTCTGGATGTTCAACGGGTAAGTAAGGTGAGAAACGACCTCTTCTTGTTGCCCCTTGTGAAATGTTATCAACAACACTCTGAAATAAGTTCATGAAGTGAACCGCACCAGGAGCATGTCCATTGTCAGTTATCTTAGCCCCACGACCTCTAATGTTACCGAAATACCCTGAGGTACCACCACCCATTTTACTCATTTCTCCAACTTCAGCTTGAGTAAATAATATTGATTCTATGTTATCACTAACATTAGAACCAAAACAACTTACCGGTAAACCTCTAACTTTACCAAAATTTGCCCATACAGGTGATGATAACGAATACCATCCTTTACTCATATAGTCGTAAAATTTTTCAGCAAACCCTTCTTTACCTAAAAGTTTTTCTGCGTGTTGTGCGATTGTTTTTATTCTATCTAAAGGTTCTTCACCTTCACTTAAATAACCCCTACGAAGAAACGTTATTGATTCTTCATTAATCCAATTAAAAGGTTTTCTATTTTTCATATTATTGTTTTATTATTGTTTTGTTTCTTTTTAAAATAAGTCGTTTGACGTTATTGATTTTTGTTTCTTACTATAGTTAATACTTCTTTTATTGAAAAAATCAGTATGTTTGGTCGTTAAAATCTCATCATCAAACCACTCTGTAGTTTCTAATAATGTATCATTAGTTTCGAATATACTGTCAACACCTATAGAATTCAAAGATACATTAAATCTATATTTAATGAACTCCATTGTTTGTTTTTTAGTTAAGAAATCTAAATCACCTTTTTCAAAAATCCAATTAACTACTTCAGTCTCAGCCTCGTAAGCCTCTTTAGTCGCAATAATTAAATCTTCAACTAACTGAGGTGTCCACCATTCAGGGTTTTCTTTTTTAATTAAATTAACTAACTCAAACCCAAATTCAGCATGAATATTTTCTTCTTTAGATGTAGCCTCAACCGCGTTACTAATACCCTTTAATTTGTTTTTATGTTTATTAAATGACATAATAACTAAAAATTGTGAGAATAACGAAACGTTTTCAACAAACATCGAGAATAAAACTATAGACTCAAAATACTCTTTATCGTCAACTGATTTTGAATTTGAAATCGCTTTCTCTAAATATTTAATTCTCCTTCTCACTTGTGGTACTTCTAATAAATTTTCAAATTCATTATTAAGACCTAATAGTTGTATTAAGTGTGAATATGCGTCTGCGTGTCTTACTTCCGATTCCGCAAATGTTGCACCGACATTACCAATTTCAGGTTTTGGCATCCTCTTATAAATGTCACCCCAAAATGATTTAACTGCAACTTCAATTTGTGAAATTGCTAACATCGCTCTTTCAACTGCTGATTTTTCTTTTTCATTTAAATGTACTTTGTAATCTTGGATATCTGACGTATAATTAAATTCAGTGTGCACCCAGTATGAGTGTCTAATTGCATCGACATACTCATTTAAATTAGGGTATTCGTAAGGTTTAAGATTAATTCTTTTTGAAAAGATGTTAGGTTGGTTCTTAGAACGATAAATAATGTATTCTTTGGCAACGTCATTTAAACCGTTATCCATTAACTTATTTTCAACCATATCATGAATTTCATCTACGTTAGGAATTCTTTCTTTATTACCTCTGAAAAGTCCTTTTGTTGTGAGTCTAGCAATTTTTTCAGCCATACCCTCATCAACTTTATCAATACTTTTCATGGCATTTAAAATAGCCATTTCAATCTTTTCAGATTTAAAAACTACTTTATCTCCACTTCTCTTTATTACGTAACGAATGTCTTTTGAGACACTATCTATTAGATTGTCCATTTACTATTGTTTTTAAAAAAATTTATAATTTATTTTCCCTTTGTTTTCTTTTTTGTAGAAGTTCTTGAATACGTACTTTGTTCTTTTCTTCTTTTTGCTCTTCCATTCCTAAGAATGTTACACTACTATCCGTATCAATTTCTATCATTTCGTTATCGAATTTACAATTTTCAAATACAATTCCATCTTTACCAATTCTTGATTTAGTAATAGCAATTGTTGCTAAATTCATTTCTTTCTGTTGTAGGGATTTAGCAACAGAAATAATAACGTGACCTACTTGGGCTTTCTTAATTGAACCACCCATTTGGTCCGTAGTAACTACTTCAGAAGATATTGAAGAACGGTTACCCTGAGTGGCTGTCCATCCCGCTATATCTAATTCATGACACATAGATTCAAACCCTCTCATAACCGAACCTTCACTTTTCCATTCGTCCCCTAAATTTTTATCGGGAACGATACAATCAATATAATCAACTACAACTAAATCTATTTTAGTACCTTCCGCTATCATTTTACGTATCTGATTTTTTATTTGATTCATCGTTAACGTATCGGATGGTAACTTCTTTAGAACTAATCGATTAGATGCATTTTCTTTAATTTGTCTAACTTTTTCTAAAACTTCTTCCCTTTGTAGTGACAAATTATCAGGTGCAATTTTTGTCCACATAGTGAAATGTTTTCTTTGTATAATCTTAGGGTTGTCTTCGAAAAATATTTGTAAAACATTATAACCTAAGTTAAATGCGTTATTAGCTATTTTACTAAGTACTGTGGTTTTACCCACACCTGTCGGAGCTAAAATAACTCCAATTTCACCCTTTGCTAACCCACCTTTTAGTAGATTATCTATACCTGTTATTCCAATCGGAATCGGATGTCTAAAATCATCATCCAAAACCTCATCTAAATTAAAAAAAACATCTGCAGTTCCCGTATCAACTTCTCCAACTTGTAAAGCTTCTCTTACCATTTCCTCTAAATGGTCATAAGATTCAAAATCACCTTTGTCGATAATCTTTTGTGCTTTAGACATAACCTTCTGTAATTCTTGTTGTTTACAGAACTTTAACGCCTTTTCTTGAACGTATTGGTATCCATCATCAGGAGCATCTACTACTTGAGTAATCATATCTAAGACCATTTTTTGGGCCATAGGTGACGTAACTTCTGATTTTGTAATTTGTTCAAGTGTTGAGAACGAAGGAGCGTGTTCATACTTGTGGTAATACTCCTTGGTCATCTGCATGATTAACTTAAAATATTGATTGTCAAAGTACTTAGGTTCCAACACATCTACAATAGAACTTGCAAAATCCTTATGAAGGATAATATTGTTAAGTATTTGTAGTTGAAATGTATTACCGAGGTAACCAAAATTCTTTTCTTTTGACATATTTTTTTGAGTTTTAATCTGTGTTTGTAAATTATAAATATGGGTAAATTAGTGAATGCTCCATGTACTTGTAAGTTAAATTTTCACTTGAGAAAGTGTCAGTTAACTCGCGAAGTAACTTTTTTAGGTGTGGGCGTACATCCACAGTGTATCTAGTCTTAGGTGGGTATAATTTAGCATCCCAAATTCTATGACAAATTGTCTCATCCCCTATCTTAAGATAGATGTTAAAATACTCATCTCCTTCAGTATTTGATGTTTCTAAAATTTCAGGATTAACCATAATTTGACCCATATTTTCTGAAAGGTAGTTAGATGATTTGGTTTTCAAATCTTCTTGGATGACTTCCGCAGCATTTCTAATTACCTCATAAAGTTCAACACTCCCTCTCGCCTTAGGATTGTACCCACGAACATTAAAGTACCTCTGTACAACAAAGTTGTTGTTTAGAGTCATTAAGAACTCTAATTTGGTTGTTTCTGTTTTTTCTTTCATATTAAACGTTTTTTAGTTTTAAATCTTCTTTTTTCTTTTCTTGTTAATTTCATAAAAGGGGTTAAAAATTCAACCCACGCGTTGTCATGTTTTGGTAGATACTTAAAAATTCCATCTTTCATCATCATTCTCATTAAGTTTTTATAACCTCTACCATCAGGGTCTAAATTTTCTGTATGGTACTGTTTAATTATTTCTTTTGAGTCTTCAGTTAATAATGGTTGAGACAAATCTACGAGTTTTTTATTTATTATAAAAAATTCTTCACCATAAATTCCTCTTTTAGTTTTACCTGAGAGTAAATTTTGTAATGCTCGATTGTCTTTATCATTTTTATGTAGCTCCTCTGCACGTTTTAAAATATCATCAATAGTTACGACACTATCAACTATTTCGGGAAATAACTTAACAAATGTTTTTTCTCCCATATAACGGATACCGTCAATATTATCGGATTTATCTCCCGATATAATCTTAAATGTTGATATGTTTTGGTGAGGGATAGATATATCCTTTAAAGGGACTAAATCTCCATTTTTAAGGGTTATTCTCTTCATAGGTTGGTACACCTCCACTTTGTCCGATATAAGTTGTGTAAGGTCTTTATCTGAAGAATATATAGTCTTATACTCGTTTTCAGATATTTGACAGTAATAAGCAATTAAATCATCACTTTCAGTATTTTTAACAGAAACTTGTCTGATAAACATTTCTTCAAGATAAGCTTTAACTTGTTGCACTTGCCACTCAAACGATTCTTTTTTAGCCTCATTTAAAGTTTGCTTACGATTACCCTTATAGTCTGGTGAAATAAGTTTTCTTTGGGACGAGTTATTCTCCCCATCCCAAAACACAATTACTTTATCATGATTGTGTTCATTAAGAAACTTTTTGATTGTATTGACAAAATGATAGATACCTCCAATATGTTTACCCTCATGATAGAAATCTCTAACCCCATGAAAACCTATTTTAAATAAATTATTTCCGTCAATTAATAATGTTTTAACCACTTTTTATGCGTTAAATTGTTACACTTCCTGTTTTTCTTCTTCTAACTTAAAGTCACCTTCTACACCAATGACTTCTTTCCAATACTCAGATTGTTCACCTTTGTATTTTTCAATTGATTTTTTTTCTTCACTACTTTCCTTACCTGCTAAGAATCCGTGTGGGGTTACAATTATTTTCCCATCAGCATATCCTAATCCATTAATGTGATTTTTCATTACTGATATTTTTGTTCTTGAAGCGAACTTTACTTTTCTTTTGTTTTTAACCGCAGATATAGTTGTTGTACCAGCATTTTTTTGATTACCAAATAAAAACACCAAAGATGAGTTTAACCATATTGATTCTCCACCTTTAGCCTTAATTTTGGGTTGACCAAATGGTGAGTCAGGTAAAGCCACCCACGGTTGATTAACTATTAGTAAAGTATTTTCATACTTAGAATCCGCCTTACGTGAACCCGATATCCTTTGGTTGATACCCATACCTATTTTATCCGCTAATGTGGACGCATTATGTTGTTTACCTCCTTTACCATCAAAAGTCATCTTACATGGTACCGAACCTACTGAATCCCATAAGAAAAGTAAATCATACTCTAATTCACCCTTATTTTGTGCATCCAATAATTCATTGATGTAGTCAGTTATTTGCTCAATATAATTAAAATTATTATTAAAAATAAAGAACCCGTCCCAATCTAATTCACCCGTTTCTTCATCCACAACTTCTTCACATTCAAACCCCATTAACTTAGCGTGTTCAAATGACCATTTTTGTTCGGTAATTATAAACACAGGTAAAATACCTTTTTTTTGTGCGTCAACCGCCGCCTTTACTAATGCTGTTGTTTTACCCGTATCTGAATGACCTAAAAACATATTTAAATGACCAATTGCGGGGCCAGGTAATCCGACCGCATCTAAGAAATCCTCACCCAAATCAAAAAACCTTTGCGGTTTATATTTTGCGGATGTAGAAAATTTCTTCTTTATACTACTAAAATCTTTTTTCTTTATTGCCATATTTTTTTAATTTGATAAAGGTGGTAACGACATCACTGTCGTCACCACCATCATGTTAGTTGTTATTAAAATGGTAAGTCCGTATCCACACCCATTTTTGATTGTGGGTCAGTTGTCTCTTCGGTTTTAGTTGATTCATTTGAACCCCCTAATACCACTTCAGAAGAGTCGTCACCATAAACATACTTCTTTAAGTCAGAACTCCAAACAGGTGTCTCACCTCTTGCAATTGCCTCTAAGTATTCCACAGGTTTCTGTGCGTAAACATCTTGCCATGTTAACTCATTAGTCATCCACTCATCCATTTGAGACTTTTCTGAGTGTATCGGACATGGGTCATCATACATAACTGTCTGTACAACCGTATACTCAATACCTTTAGGTGTTTTAGCCTTTGATAATTCAACCATTAAATCACGTCCTTCATTCGCGTCGGTTACGTCTCCCTTAGCTTTCCATATTGGAATGATTTTATCTAAGATACCTTCTTGTTTGTAGTTATCTTTAAATCTCCAAAATTTAGGTCCGTGGTCTTCATTATCTCTATCAATAAGTTTTACGATATAGAATTTACGTGGACGATATTGTCTCGCCAAATCCTTGTCAGATTCCTTACCTGTTGAGATTAGTTCTTCGTAAACCTCTGTAAGAGGTGAACGTTCTCCGTCATTCTTTCCTGGGTCATATAGTTTTGTCCATTTACCGTCAATCTGTACTTCATGGTACCACACTTCTTTAAAAGGTGATGACCCGTCAGGTGTTGGTAGGATACGTACTCTTTTTTGCCCCGAACTTGTACCTTTTGGTAAATAAGTCGTGAAATAACGTTTTAGTCTATCTTCTTGAGAGATAGATTGTTTTCCATTGTTTGATTTTGAAGTATTCTTCTCGTACTGAGCTAATACTGCGTCTAATGCATTTGCCATAATTTTTCTTTTTTCTCTGTTATTATTTATTTATCGTTTACTCAATTATAATATAACAAAGAAAGTCATTAAGTCAAATAAAAAAAGACCATCGAAATGGTCTTTTACTGTTTTTATAAAAATTATATAAGGGGTGTTAATATTCGTTTTCTAATGGTGCATCAAATGAATCTTTAATGTCTCTATCAGTGTAGTTCTCAACTTCATCGGAAGTTAAAACATATTCATTTTTACCCGTTTTTTCCATATCGGGACCTTTGTCCATAAAGAAATCAGTTAACTTTTGATTATACGGATAACTATCTAAACTTCTTAATTGTAATTTTTCTTCAGGAGATTTTTGACGATACTTATCTACTTTATCTTCTAAACTATTAATTTTGACTAATATTTTATCCATATCAGATAATTTAGAAGTGAGGTCATTTAACCTATCCATCATACTATCCATATACTCCTCTTGTTTGGTAGACATATCTTTTTGAGTCGTCACTAAATCAGTGATATCTAATTCTTCAGTACCACTTTCTTCACCACTTAATTCAGATGTAGGTTCCCCCACAACTTCCACTTCAGGGTCAGACTCAACATCGACAGGTTGTACATCGTCAATATCAAGTTCAGAACCATCTAACCCAACATCTTCACCTCCACCTTCAATTGGTTCAGGCAAATCAGTTTCTTGCTCGCTAATATATTTGTTAATATTATTATATTTACTTATCTCTTCTAATATTTTCTTATCTACAGACATTTTGTATTTTTTTTTAACCGTTCAAGAGTGTTTTTACCCCGTGAGGTGTTTCAACTCTTAAAGTCCTATTTAGTTTCATAGAATTATCAACTCTTTCTATAAGGCCATCTCTCATTCTTACAGTATAACAATCTCCAGTGTCTAAATCACAAACTTCTTTGTAACCATTACCCGTATTTTTTTCAGTTATTCTAGTGTCTTTTGACAAAAACTGGTCTAATAATGCTTTAGTATCCATAATCTTTTATTTATAAATATACGATAAATGCCCTTTTTCTTAAATTAGTTTCTATTCCAAGCGTTTATTTTAGATTTAAAAACCACCTCAGCTTTATCAAAAAGTTGTTTTGATACGCTATTCGCATTTAAATCATGATTAACTGACGCAATAATCGAATCATCGATATTACTACCCGCAGTCAATTCTTTATCCATAGTAGTAAATCTAAAGGTATAATACCATAAGTATGCAAATGTTTTAGGTAAATTACCATTTATTGTTGTATTAACTAAAAACGCCTCAATTATTTGTTCGTACTGTGAACATACTTGATTCATGAATTTAATTGAATCTCCTGGCGATTTAAATGAGAGGTAAGGTACCGCGTAATTAGTATCATTTACACAGACTTGTTCTTCAAAGTTAATTGTCCATCTAGCATTTTCTTTAAGGTTTTTTAAATTGAAGTGATTATTATTTATACTCTCCACATTAGTACCATTACCATTTTCAACATAACCAACCCCAAAAATAAATCGTTTTACATTCTCATTTAGATTACTACTTCCGTCAATTAAAGTTTTAAATTTAGTCTGAGTAATACTTTTTCCTGTAATATCAACATAAGGTTTATTAATTTTTTGTACCGCAACACATTTTTGGTCGTCCGCAATTTGTGTTTTTGCCCCACTCTTGGTTGAACTATTTTTTATATCTGTTGACCTAGTAACTGTGTCTGCAGTAGAACCCGCAAGTGTAGGTATTCTTCTAACTTCCGATAAGTAGTTTTGTACAATTTCTCGGTTGACACTCGATATTAATCCATTAGGCATTTTTAATGAGTATTTTGACATTCGTACACCTTCAAATGTTGTTTGGAAATCTTTAGTTGTAATATCATGACTAACACTCGTAATTAAATATGGTCCATAAAACATAGGAACATATCTTAAATTAAAATACATTGTAGGTTGAATCATAACATTACCCATAGACGTAACACTACAATTATAACTAGACGCTTTATAAAAATTATATAAACTTACCGACTGTTGAGCCACTTTTTGTCCATCAGCCTGTGAGCCCATATCCGCTAGTATTTGAAACGTTGGTGCAATATTTTTTCTTTGAGACATATCAATATTGATTGATTTAAATATACTTTGATTTTGTATACCGAAGTCTACATTAAATGCGACTACCTTATTTCTATCTGAGAAATTAGTGACACCATCTTCGGTTGCTCTAACCCCACTTTGTGATGGTATTGATAAATCAAAAGCATCATCTCCGTATAGGTAATTATCGTTTTCAGGTGATGTATTTAATTTTTCTGCGGGTTTACCAACATATATTGCCAATAATTTAGGTTCAGACGTGTGAGTGTCGACTTCTAAAAATGTTCCAAAAGTATTATTAGCGACATCACTAAACGCCGGATTAGGCATACCTTCTTTTACTCTTTCGTTTCTACCATAAAAATTTGCGTAAGATGGTGCGGGCATAAATATAAAATTATTTTTTTCTAAAATAGTTCCTATTAAGTCCAACACACTTGTTTGAGCTAAATTACTTTTTAAAAAACCTCTTAATTGATTAATATCAATAATTACCTTATTACCAATAGGTCTATTCGCCTTATCCAAAAATAAAAATTGCTCAAATAATGTTTTATTCTTAACATCTTGACCTGATATCCACCTATCATTAAAGTTTTTAAATGTTTCCCATAATTCAGTTTTTAATGCCCCTCCCTTATCATCTAATTTAGAAATCCTTGATTGAGTATTGTTTACTTTAACTGACGGTAACGTTGTATTTAAATTAGTGAAAATTTGGTTTAACATATCATTTTGAAATGTTACCTGACCAGACATAAAATCATCAAATGTTTGTTGAAAATCACTCTTAGTTAAATTATTGTCATTCATTTTTTGTGTTGCAAAAACTTTAATAATTTGTGACAAATCTCTAACATTTTCTTTAGTAAACTGAATATCCATAACAGGAAAAAAATCAGTAATAAAAGAACCATTATCACTATACATTAAATCAAAGTCTTCATACATACCAACACGTAAATATAATTCATCCCATACTTCAGGGAATGTTCCTTGGCTCGCAGCCAATGTAGTTGAGTTTGTCGCAGTTGGAACACTATTCTCTCTATAATAACTAAAGTCAATTGGGTCTATTGGAACAATATTTTCAATGGATGAGAATGAATCAAACACTCGTCTATTAAATCTCCCTGGGTTACCTATTTTTAATATAATATCCCTTTCCTGTATTTGAGTTTTATTTAAATTAACAAATTGCTCCATTTGATTATCAGAAATACTCTTAACATCATTTATTGAATTATCTGTTAATTCAGGTTTATCAATAATGAGTAAACTTTTCATTACTTTTTCAATATTATAATTGTACTCAATATTAAACGCTCCTAAGTATTCGTCATCGTTAGGTGTGGATGGATTAAATACTATGTCTTCATAGTCCTTATCTTTTTTACAAAAATTTAAAAAGTGTTTTTCAAATTCATCTAACATCTCTTTAGAGAAAATTGCAAAAATTTCCTCAATAGATTTATATGGGTTATCATTATCTTTATTAATAATATTAAACGCATTTTGTTGAGTATCCCCCGTATCAATAACTTTAATATATTGATTTGTCTTGGGTTTTCTTACCCATTCATTATTATAATACCCATAATTAGATGATGCCCACAATGACCTAACATTACCATTTTGAATCGATTTATTATTAATATCTATACTTTGGGTTAAGTGGTTTTGTGAGTTTAAACACTCCCTTTGAGCTTGTGTAAATTTTAAATAACCTGAGGATGGTATTATTAACATCTTTGGTGAAGTAGTATTTTCACCTGAAACTGTAAAATTGAAATCAAAACTAATGTTACCCTCAATATCAAAGTATTGATAGTAACTATCATAACTTAAAGTATTAAGTACGTTATCTTGGTCATATCCCGCAGGTAAAAAATTACTTTGTGATTTACCTAATTTGAATTTACCATTATTAAATAAGTCATTCATTTCAGTGTTGGTATACCCCGTTAAAGGTGATTTACCTGTAAAGAATTTGTAAGTGTCATTTACTACTTTAGGATAAAATCCATTTTTATTAAATTGGTAATTAAAATTAATAAGTGTACCTGGAAGTGTTGGATTTATTATATTAGGTATTAGTACAGGAACTATTTCGGTCTTTTGAGGTACATAAGTCGTACTTCCTCCCGTATAGTTTTGTACATCATAAACTTTATTTATATCGTTAGTAATTGGGTCATACGCGTTAACATAATCAAAATCTTTCCATATCCCATCAAGAATATCTCCATTACCTACTTTATCTTCTTTGTATCTATGCCATATTGAACCGTACTTTAATAGCCAAAGATAAGGTATTTTATGAAGAGCGGCAAACTTACTTAAACCCGCATAAATATTATCTCCCCATTTTACCGTATCAACACCAGCATCGCTAGTGTTTTTTGTTAAATATTTCTCACTCAATGTTGGTAGTGGCAGTGAATTCAAATATATATAACCTAAACCAACATATGGATTTACCTCTTGATTTGTTTCACCCGATACCCCCTTCAATATCGCATTAGTAAAATAAGGAGTATTCAATAGAGACGTTGTCTGTATTGTTGTTAAATTGTTTGTTGCAGTATTATAATCAGTCCCATAATCTATTGGGCTTTCCGTTAAATAAAAATCTTTATTTTCTCTATTTAAATAGTAATCCTTAACCTCAGCATTTGTTTGATACTGCGTACTATCACTATTATTACTAGTGTTTTGATTTGGATTTGACGGGTAGTTTTTATCGTATTGGTAATAAGTGATAAAATTATTTTTATATCTTACATCATCAGATGATTGGTCATCAAACGTCGCAATACTCTTTTTAAGAATATTAAAATTCATAACACCAGTAGTACTATTAGCACCATCAATATATGATATATCTTTACCTTTAGAAATGTTTTTTTGTAGCCAATCAAGATTATTAAACGGATACACATCCATTAACGTAGTGGCATTTGATGACGTTCCCGTAATATAAGTTTCTAAATCTTTTACTGACTTTGTTGATGATATCACCTCAACCGAATTTGTATTCATACTTTCTTGACTATAGATACCAAAATCGTGTTCAATATAACCTTTTATATAATTTTGAGTATATATGTCTCTTGCCTTTCTAGCAAAATAACTACCTTCACCATTATTAGAAATTGATAAAAGGTATTGATTAAAAGTTGACGCATTAAATTTAAATTCCTTTAATATTTTCATTAATTCAGGAATATTATCAACACCTTCTTTAATGTTTGAAGATTCGAAATCTGCTAACACAGGATACATATTTTTTCTAAAATCATTATTTCTAACAACTTTACTATAGTTAGCCCCTAAGTAGGTTCTTTCAAATATTTCATAGAAAAATGAAACATATTCTTCATTGGTATATGGCGAATTATCGAACGGGAATTCTACTGAATTTATTCCAATATAGTTAGTGACTTGGGTTTCATTACCATAATTTATATTAATATTAGGTTTGTCTTTTTCTAAAGACGCTGTAATATATTCCTCAGTAAATTGTATTTCAGGCCAAACATTATGGTTCCATCCCTGTAACGTAGTAACCACTGCGGGGTCACCCGGATAAGTTAGAGTATATTCAGTTTTGTTATCAACCGTCTCTTCAATAAAATATTGTGGCCACGGATAAACTATTTGACTATTTTGTAAAGTAGGTGCTTTACCATCAACTTTCACAGTCTTTAATGAAGCTTTAGACGCATCAACACCAAAAGATTTTTCAGATGGCATAATTGCGGTTAACCTCACCGGGTTATCTCTAACGTCCCACGCCCTTCTATGAGTCTCATCCATTAATCTATAAAACGCCTCAGCATTTGCACATATAACCGCTAAGACATTATTCATTGTTGGATTAAATCCTAATCCCACATCTGAACTTACAATTTTTTTAGCTAATGCCTCAGATAATTTTGTTTCAATCTCTTCCTTTAATCTTTTAAATGTGGTCTCAATTTTAGCTAATTTAGCTAAAAAACTACCATTTTGAAAATTTGAACTTTTTATAACGTTACCAAACGCAATGAGTTCCTTCTTTGATTTCTGTAATTCACCATCAGGTCCGACCGCGGTAGTTGAAACCTTAAATTCTGCCTTAATATCTCCTTCAAATACTTTTAATTGTTCTTCTGTTGGTTCATTACCATTACGTGTAATATATGTTGCCTTATAATCTATTACCTCTGGGTTCGTAATTTCTTCTATTAAGTCACTAGCTTTAATGTTAACCGCAATTTTTGAAGGATTTGACTTACCTTCTATCTCATAAGTACCGGGAAGAAAGAACGTTGGGTTATCTTGTAAGGATTTATTACCCTCATCAATAGCAATTTTTAATTTTGATATTGCATTCCTACGTCCTTGTTCATCAAGGTCTTTTTTTAACCCATATAACGTGGTCGCCTTAGGATTATTTTTAACGTATATAGAAGAGACGTCAACAAACTGATTAAACCAATTTTTACCAACATCGGGGTAAATACTTCTTCTATATTTTGTAATGGCTCTCTCATAATTAACAACATTAGTTAAAACTGACATATCTTCTTTAGAATACGCCTCCATAACATAACGATTAAAGTACTCTAACCTCATTCTCATTTGATTAAGAGTAATTTCAGGAAAATCCTCACTTACTAAACCTTTAGCTTTATATAAAGAATAAACTTCTTTTATTTTTTCCATTCCTTTAGTGGTATCAATCTTATCAATTGCAACTGTACCTCCCGCAGGTACCCCCTTGACGTTTTCAAGTTCATAACTTTTTGGGTACATATGTGGTGTAGTGTATAGATAATCTAATAACGTATCTTTTAGAAAGGCGTGTGACCTAGCAACATATGAAGTTGTTATTTTATAACTACCGTCTGAAGGTTCAAATCTGGCGTTAAAATCTTTTAACATTAACTCTAACTTAATCGCCTTACCATAATGACCTTTTACAGTTAAAATGAATATTGGATACGGTAAATTCATGAATATTGAATATGGTGACTTATCACCTCTTTCAAATAAAACTCTTCCCTGCACATCAGTCATTTCAATAGTAACTGTAGGAACATTTGCTGGATTCATTTTTATGTTGATTCGGGTAATACCTAACAATTGTGTATCAACACCTCTTCCTGAACTAAAAATGTCATTTTCACCCATATTATTTTGTCCAGGTAAAAATTGGTCAGTCCATGTAGAATCAAAATATTTTGGGTCTTCAGAGTCTTTACCTCCTAAGTTAACATTGGGTTCTTTTTGGTTTTGTGGATTACCCTCCATAAAGTTAACCTTTAATTGAGCTACCCCTACATTTTTAACACTATCCGAGTAATTAGACCCAATAGCCAATTTTGTTCTCGGTATTACTCTTGCCTCTAAGTTTGCGTAGGTTATTAAATTTTCTTGTTTGACATTGCGTTCTTGAACAGTGCCGTCAGAGTTGACAACTTTGTTGGGGTCAATTAGTACAACATTATCATATTCGGTTTGAACATAGACCTTATCGTTACCGAAAAATTTATTATCTGCCATAGTAGAAGAAATGTTGTTCCACTGCCGCTTTGTAGTCCTGTAAAGAATTTGTTAGGGGAAATGGTATAAAAAGTAGAGCGTTATCAGGTATATTAGACTCCAAACCACCATACTGTGGATTCGCGGCTAATATTAACCAACCAAAATACGGTGATTCATAAAACTCATAACTTAGTTTATCTAACCTACTACGACCAGTCCTAAAAATAAATCTTTTATCCGAAGGTTTTGAAGGTATTCTAACAAACGGAACCACTGATTGTTGTCCGTTAACTAAAAAGTCTGTATATCTGTTCCAATATCTCATAATTAATTAAATGTTACTTTTCCGTTGTATGATTCTGCAGTACCTTTATTTAATCCAGAATACAGTTCGTTAAAGTACCCATCTCTAACTGAATTTATGTTCTCTTTAGGTACGTTTATATAATAAAATATTCTTTCTTTTTCTTTAGTAAATGGTGAATAGTCGTTAAACTTCCTAACTGAACTACGTTTACTAAATCTGTCTAACTCTCTTTCAGTTTTTCTTTGTACTTTTTCATAGTTCCTTTGTAAGTCATCAACAAGATTATTAACGTATCTATCCCATTTATTGATGTTACCTAACCTATCATTCAATAGTTTTAATATAACCGTGTCTTTATCGTTTAATATTTTTTGATACATAGCATTCATAAAACGAGAGTAATATTGACCCTCATCTTGGTATTCAATCGAAAATGAGTAATCAGGTTTAAATGGTTTTTCGACTAATTTTTTATTATCGTCAAATATTTGGTCATAAAACTCCTTTAAGTCAGTACTTAAAGTCACCATATCATTTTCCATTTCTTCGTATGTGTTATTTGCGTTTTTAGAGGTTTTATCAACACTGTCGGTCGCCTCTAATTCTTGTTGTACATTTCTGGCCTTATCCGCAAACCCATCTGTATTAGTCATTACAAAACTTATTTTATCTATGGTTTCGATTAGACTTAATTGATTATTTACAACTTTTGGCATAACACTCATATAATCTGATATGTAATTTGGTTTAACTTCATTAATCAAAGTGATTATGTTAAATTTATATAAATCTATATCGGCATTTGTAAAATTCTTTTTATCTATCTTTTTGAGTAATGGTGAATTATCATTATTCACATCATCAATTATTTCATCAAAAAGATTATTTATTTTATTTTGTAACTCGTCCTCTTTTGGTTTACCAAATAGTTTGGTATCTGTAGTTGTACCTGTAAATCCATCGGTATAGTAACCTAATGTTTTACCGTCAGTATAATCTCTTTCGTCCGTAAAGTAAGCCAAACCATCTATTGAGTAAGTATTAGCTACTTGAGTTAGCGATTCGGTAATTGAGTTTGCATAATTTTTAACATCTTCAACTGCAGTTGCCATTATTGTTTTAAAAGAAGTTTGACCACTAGTCGTAGTCGCGGTAGTTGTAGGATAAGTGGTTAATTCGTCAGTTTTAATAGTCCCAATCGTAACACCTTTAGTTGGTATGTCTTCATTAGTTGGTCTATTATCTGAACCAAAAGTTACGTTACTTTCTATAGATTCCCATATCTCTTGATTTAATTCATCCCTCTGTTCTGTAACTACAGACCTATCATCATAAACCTCTGTATTGGCATAATAATTAAATGAAAGTGCGTTTTGTAATCTATTTACGGGTTCTTTCAATCCTTGACCACCTATAAAGAAAAATGACATATTAATGTCTGCTAACATCGGTTGAACTCCTATTCCTTCGGGATTTAAATCGAACATTAATGGTTCATAACTGATAGATATTTGATTAATCGCAATTTTAGTATGATAGAAATCGCCAATTCTTAATATACATATTGGTGGAGCCCCAAATGATGTGTTCTTGGCATTAAACTCAGTTGGTCTACCATCATCACCTATTACGGGTATAGTGTCACCAGGTCTAATACATTGTTGTAAAAAAGTAAGTCTTGAATTTAAACCTTCAGGTGTTATAGAGTGAAATGCCGGTTGGAAGTACTTTATTTTTTCCTTTATACCACTATAAACCATCGGTGAACTTTCCTTCACTAAATTAAAGTAATCACACTCAGTCAGTAATTTTCTAACTATTATCTTTGCAACTTCCTGTTTTTGTTTTTCAGTTTTTGTTGGTTGTTTCATAACTGGTTTCTCAGGCGTTACAGTCCCCGTATCAGTATCAACTACAGGTGGTGTACTTTCTTCATCAGTTACCGGAACCTCTTCTTGATACGGTGTTTCAACAACACTGTTAAAAAATACTCTTCTACAACCCATCGCCTGTGGTGAAAATACCTCATCACCTTGAGGTAATTCTTGCGTACAATCGACACCATTAATAGTTACCTGTTCTCCCGACGCAACCTCTTTAATCTTAAATTTATCCTCATCTTTCCACTGTTGTAACGTTTTGGTACTATTTGAAGGTTTTAACGGTAACATATATTGTATAACACTATCAATTCTTCTGTTTGATAATGCTTTATTATAGTTAACATCATTAGGTGACGATGCCGAACCTTGTAATAAGACTTCAACTGTAGAACCCGCATTTAACGCCTCTCCAACTCCTTCGATAAATTTTAAAGTCCCATGTAACGGTCCTTTATCTCCGTTAGGTCCCGGTAATATGTTTTGCTCATAAAACTGATTAACCCCTACTTTATTTTCGGCCGTGGCTGTTGAATCGTATTTTGACTGTCGGGCAATATAATTACTTAATGTAACTTCATAAGACTCATCGGCAGTCGTTACGGTAGCATCTTGTTTACCAGGTATATCATTATCAAAATAGTATGAAAACTCGTATGTATCCTCCTTAACTTTATCAATATACTCAACAACTGCGGGGTCCTCATCTCCAGGTATTTCAGTATTTATAAAATCAAAATTTTCCTTAACTTCTTCAGGTACGGGTGAATTGACAATTATTTCGTAAATATCACTATAAGTAAATTGGGGATATCTTAAGGCTAATTCATATATATCGTATTTTCTACAACCAGCAAAGAATGAATCTACAATACCCGTCACTTTATTATTATTACTTTGATTTGCCAATTCTTTATCCACAATAGCATTTAATATTGATGGGTGGTCAACAACAATCTTCCAACTTAAATTACCATTTCTTGTTGTATTATTATACGTGTAAATTGGTTCAGGTCGACCTAAGAATTCATTTGTATTCCAATTAGCTGAGTTTGTTTCACTTACTTTCATATCGTAAGGTGGAAACCACATTATCCTACCACCATTAGGTCCTCTCTCACAATGTGGTAGGTCTTGGTAGGTAAACCCCTTTTTTCTTGAGGTTCTCCACGCTAAATTTTCTAAAGAGAACATGTATTTTTTAACTCCTTCCCCTTTAGGACTAAAATCATTACCCGTTACGTTTGTACTTTCATTACCCCTCATTGGTGCAATGTTTAAATTATATGTACTATCTAACACTGAGTAAGTAAAACGTCTATTCGCGGTTGTAATTCCCTCAGTTTTTTGTAAATCGCCCATTGAGTAATATGGGGTGTCTTTAGTAAATACACGACAATACTCCTGTCCAATGATATCACCATCAACATCTTTATAGGCAATTACTCTTGAACCTTTTGTCAGCTCCCTCGTACCGTCATGAAACACTTTTGATACTTGGTCGATGGCGTTACCAACATGTTGTAGTTTTCTAACTCCTACTACCTCATCGGCCGCGTTAATTAATTTTTGTGTATTATCTAATATAGAACCTTTAGTGTATTGGTAGTTTCCAGAACCATCTACTGATTGTGTAGCGGTAAAAGTATTTTGAACCCCTTGTTCATTCCAATCCGTATCAATAGTACCAAAAAACTCAGCACCTTTACCAACTTTTTGTCCAGCTCTATCTTTATATTTTGGTGAAACCCAAGTAAATCCTCCTTGTAATCCTCCATCATCGTATGTTGAGGTTTGATTTAAACCAAATTTATATTGATTATCTTTTTCTTCGTTTTCGTAAATTTTAGCCACCTCGTCATAACCATATACGGGTGTTTGAGTTTTATTACCATCTCTATCTAACGGTAATGACTCCGCAGGTGCAACAACATCTCTCATTTCTTGTTGTGAACTACCTACGTAATAATTTTGTTTAGGTACCTTTGTAAATAAATCAGTTAAGAAGTTTTTGTTGTAATCAGGTATATAACGGTTTAATCTAAGTCCATGAAAAAGCCTTGAACGTTGACCACCACCCGTATTATCCAAGAATATTTGCATTCCCGTTTTTTCGGTTGGTAACTTTAAAACACCTCTCTTATCAAATAACCCTGTTATTTTATTGGCTATTTGATTTAAATACATTTGTTTTGGTTCAGAACTAAAGTAATCTCCAGGTATCCACGAATAAGGTGAATACACACCACTAACCCTACTAATGAAGTCTAAACCTTTACCAATTAAACTCTTAGGTACTGAGATTTTCCAATCTCTCTCAATAATAGATTTATTACCTGTGACGATACCGAGTAAATCAAATGGGTCTGTTAACGCATCTATTGCGTTTACTCTACCTATAGTTTGTTGATACGTTTCTTCGGCTATTCGATATTGAAACTCCGTCTTAAGTGATTCTGCAGCAATTCTCGCTAAATCAGAATCTTGAGATAATGAACCGTTATCCCCTTGCGGGTTTTGACTTGTTAATAATATAAATGGATTGTATGATGACGCAATAAAAGTATTATACGGACTTTTACCAACTAAAGCCGGTATTCCTTGACTCATATCTAAATTTAAGGTATTACTAAAACTCGTTACTGAATTTATAAAAGTAATGTCATCAATAGATTTAGGTTCACCAAAACCACCTTCAGGCCCATATTGGTTTTTAACATAAGCATAGTTCCCTTCATCGGAACCAATTACTTCTACCTCTTGAGAGTCAATAACACCAATATCATTTATAATAACTTCACTCTGCCCTGGTTGTGATGCAGGAGTAAAACCATCACTATTATATGGTTGTAGATTTTTTACTAATAATTTTTTTCTAAAATTTTCAGTAGAATCAAATGATAATGGACTTAATGACATCTATATATTCTTTTTAGATAAATAGATGGTAACATAATTTTGTGTAAACTAAAAGAATAGATTATACAAAGATACCCCACCAATATTATCCCATACCCTGTACACCAGTTACTGGACCACCATACGTTCCCGTTTTATTAAGTAGTTGAGAACTAATTGCGGCCATAGCGTCTGGATTATTGACTAAATACGTCGCTAATTGTTCTTTAGTCATAACTGAATTAGTTGGCATATTATCAAGTTTTAAATTAACCTCCCCGCTCACATTAAGATTAGAGTTAGATGCGATAGCACTTGTTGTGGGCTCATTAACGTTAAGGCTTGAGGTATTTAAATTATTCACTGTGAAGTTATTTCTCTCAGAGGTTTCATTACCTCCTTGACCATCATTATTTCTCTCACCGGTTTCATTACTTTCTTCGTTAACCTCTTGAAATCCTGTATTATTTCTTTGGAGAGTAGCCTTAAATATTCCATCCGTACTTGTATCGATTTTTTCTAAATAGTCTGTTACATCTTCCCATCCGGTTTGCATCATCTTTAAAAGTGCCTCTCCATTCATCACTTTAAGTGCTTCTTCGAGACCTCTACTTATCGCATCACTAGCGGTACCAATACCCGTAACTACCGCATCTACAATCTCTTTAGCCGTATCATCGTCAAGTTTTAATTGGGTCTCTACCTGACCTGCCATATCTACAATTTTTTGTGGTACCTTAATTTCTTCTTCTCGTTTTAAAAATTCAGTAGTTAATAAGTCTTGTGCTTTGGCCGCGTCTTCGGCAAAAGTTTCAAAACCACCACTTTTTACTAAGTTTAATGTTGTTAAGTTTACTAAAGTATTTTGAGCCGCCTCTATTTGGTTAAGATAACCCATAGACTCTTTAGCTACATCCAATTCTGACATCTTATTAACATCTAACATTTTCTCTAATTGAGTATAGTCATTAGCCGTTAAATCATTAAAACCTTCTCCAATCTTTTTAACTGTACCATCAGGCATAGTTATTTCTAAATTACCATTAGCCCCAATTTTACTCATATTAGCAATAAGTTCTTTTTGTTCTTCAGGAACAGAATTCATATTACCTAATATGTCTAATTTTTTAGTTTTTTGAGCTGCCATCATAGCCATGTTGGTCATTTCCTCATATCCCAGTTTGGCTAAACCAGCAGCCTCTCTAAGTCGATACATCTCAGTAACAGGGATATCAAATTCACCCGTTTCTTCGTTAAAACTCACTGACGCCGCCGCCATACCAACAACACTATCTTGTAGACCTTCCATATCCGTTTGAGCCATGTGAAGTAATTGGAATGGGTCACCTAGTTTACCAATGGCACCACCTAACATTTGAAAACCTGCGGCAACTTCAATAGCCTTATCGGGGTCCATTAAAGAATCTGCTAAACTAACGGTTTTAGACATATCAATCCTTAAAGATTGTGCTTGTGCAACCATATTAGAAAGACCGTCTACTCCATCTTTAAAGTTATATGATACCATTAACTTTAAATTTTTGTTAACACCATCCATAAAGTCTGAGACGTTTAATCCATATGACCTGGCTTGTTTTGTCATTTCACCCATCATTTCGAGTGTTTGGTCGGTAGTGTAACCTAAAGTATCGAATGAAGTCGCCATAGTGGCTAATTCCGCCGCGGTCATATTGGCGGTCATCCCTAAGACTTGAAAACTAGATATTTGTTCATCTGTGAGATAGGTGCCTCTCATCATAGCTTTATTTATTGCAGCAAATAAATCTATATTGTCTTTAGCCCCTTTTCCTATTAATCCTGTGGTTTTGGCGGACTCAGAAATAACTTTTTGAACTTCGTTACTAACCGCTCTTGTTTGACCAATACTTTCCCTTACCGCATTTGCAGTTTTAGTATTAATACCGCCCGCTCTTGCAATTAACGCCCCGACATCTGTAATACTCTTTCTAAGTTCTTTACCGAAATGTAAAAGACTAATATTGGCTAATTCAATATTCTTTGCAATATCTGCACTGTCCTCCTTTAAATTACCATCAAACATAGTTTTCTTTATATATAAATATTACCTACCTAGATTTCTGTCGTTGTTTTTCCGCCTGCTCATTTTTTTCTTGAAATTCTGTTGAAAGTTTATCAATAAAAAACTTTCTCTCAAAGGTGGGCATTAATTGTAGGTCTGAGTAAGACATATTAACATGTTTACTTAGATAATAGAACTCATCGAGCATAA
>Ga0209535_1000538_pt1 | contig 27120 bp, 31 predicted proteins | sample LinPmetageLP28_FD_184041 | JGI IMG/M metagenome (GOLD analysis project Ga0209535, IMG submission 184041) | Marine viral communities from the Pacific Ocean - LP-28 (SPAdes) (version 2) | ecosystem: Environmental > Aquatic > Marine > Oceanic | place: Pacific Ocean | collected 2009-08-22
AGGCTGTGCCGCAGATCCGTCTTGCATCCATTGCTTGGGCTTAGAGTTGGCATCGCCATACGTTTTCTTTGTGATCTTGGCGATGTAATGCCCGGTTTCATCCTTTTTAAACACGCCATCCAAAGACTTTGGCGTCCAATCTTTCCAATCGTCTTTGCGCTGGGCGTTAAACTCTTTGCGCATTGCCCCTGCCAGCGCCTTTGCTTCATCCTCGTTCAGCACAACGTTGACCTCGTAGCTGCCCTCAACATCTGTGGCGTCAACACTGACGCTGCGGTTTTGCATGGCGTCGAACTTGTATGCTCTGTCCAATTTGGGCCAAAGGCATTCAACATTTTCAATTTTGTAGATCATCATTTTGCTCCTTGTATGATGTATATTTAGACTTGTATGGTTAGATTATAAAACAGCCCAATCGGGCCAGCCTGTCAGGTATTCGCCCGACTCTTGCGCTTCTTTTATCCTGTGCAGCGTGTCCATCATTACCGCCTCACCGTGCTTCAGCGTGTCGCTGCTGATGTCAAAGCATTGGGTTGCATGTGGTGCTGTGCTTTCGACGGCAAAGATATAAAACTTATTAATATCAATGCCTTGTAGTGCCAATACCCGCATGTAAAACGCGCATTGTATGTGATAGCCAAACTTGTAAAACGGCCCATACTGTGATTGCCATGCTGCCGGGTTGGCTGTTTGACAGGTCTTGACGTCCATCACACAGCGCAAATTAGAGTTGTATGCGTCAGCTTTGCACTTCAGCTTTAGCCCGGTTTCCGGGCAATCCACGTAAATGCTTTGCTCTATTTGCCAGCCTTCTTGCGTCCTAAGCTCTGCCATATGCGGATTGTCGTGCAGCGCCACAGCCATAGCTTCAGCTTTGTGATATTCGCCTACCGGCAAGACCACCTCATCTGTGGCTCGACCTTCATATACGTCTTGCCATGCCTTGCCGCGTCTGGACTCTGGGCCGCGCTTTACCAGAAATTTTTCCGGTTCCAAATAGTTGGCATGCACAGCGCTGCCCAGATCCATCGCTGGCGATGATTTAAACTCAGCCCCATGCCAGTGCGCGACTGAATTAAGTGCAGCAGCCTTGACGCTGGTTGAGCCAATGGCCGGGTTAGCGTGATAAGATTCATTGCTCTCTGAGGTTATCATGCTGGTGACCTCAAACTCGCCAGCGTTTCCATGATAAAATCTGCTGTGCGCTCACCACAATTGTGACAATCCATCCAATCAAAGATTTCATAACTTAGCAGATCGTTTGCCTTAACATTATCACTTAGCTTTTCCATGATCGCGTTAATTGCTCTGTTTTTATATAGTCCGGTCCCGTTTGACCTTTCGATTGCGTCAATGATTTGGAACCTGCTGACAAGGGTAGATGGTGTGCCAATGATTGATTTCTGCGGCTCTTTGAAATATGCAGCATCTAAGATCTCGTGCACCTGATTGATGTGCATTTGATACTGTGCAACTCGCTGTGAGATCTCTTTAGTTGCAGTTGAGCGAATTTCTCTTGCGCCTTCTGTCGCTGCATTTTCGGTCGCACGTATAACGTTTCTGCACCACTCATTTTCTTTTTCGCAAATCTTTGACAGACAATTAATTATGTCCTCACCTGCTTTTTCTGCTTTTTCTCTGTTCATCTTTTGTGCCCTCCCAAGGCGGTTGTTTCATGCTTACTGTTACGTTTCTTCTGAATCTCATTGAGCAAGCTTGCCGATTCCTGATGTCCTCTTTTGTCATCTGTTCGTCTGACTTAGCGGTTGTCGTGAAACCGGCTTTACTCTTCCGTACTGTCACCATTTTCAACCTCCCCTGATCCGCTGCAATCTTCACAGACCTCAACCCGCTCTTGGATATATCCGTTGTCCCGATCAAAGCCCTGCCGGTGATACAATTCTATGAGGATAGTTCCGGTGCCGCCACATTCTGTGCAGATCAGCATCGCTTGGTTGCTAGGATTGCTCATCCTGTGCACTCCCCGTCTGAAGCCTGGCAAAGAAATGCCTCGTCATCGAATATCCAATCAAATTGACGCTGCACAAAGTCACCAAGCTGGGCATATCCTTGACTGTCGATAAATTGACTGCCGACCTTTTTCTCCATATCGACCCACCACTGCATTCTGTCAGGGTGAGAGCGCCACATTGCAGCTCTGTTTGCCTCGCTTTTAAGGAAACAGCCGTCACAATTACTTGTTGTTGTTAAGCGAAGGTCGTGACCAAATGCTGTATTTTGCTTCAACCAAAATTCAGCCACGTCAGGCTTTCTTATTTGAGCATTATTCAAAGGGAACCATTGGGTGATATACTTTACCGGCGCTGGCTTTATACGCCGTGCCTCGTCTGCCCGTATCCCAACAGCGTTGTGCCATTTAGTCCATCCGATAGATTTCAAGTATTTCACTGTTGGCAGTATTTTTAATTTTCGCGTACAAAATCGGCGCACTACGTCAGGTAGCCTTTTATCTCTCACAATCATTTGCTCAAAAGGTTGTCCGTCCATAGCCGCGCTTTTGCGGCTTACTTCTGCAAACCCACTACCGTTGTTGCCGTCAAAATACTCGACCCAAGTAATAGAAACGTTCCAGCGATCTGAACAGGCTTGCACAAAGTCTAGCGTTTCGGGCATCTCCCGCCCCGTGTTGGCAAACACAACCTTTGCGCGGTCAGGCAAGCCGTCATTGGCCTTCAGTATTTCGTGCAGCATGTAGCCGCTGGTTCTTCCACCGGAAAAACTAATTAGCACGTTACCATCGGGCAGGGTGTAATGGTTCATAGCTTGACCCATGCCGCGCTCGCCATGATTTCGCGCGCCAGATAGCAGAAAAAATCGAGGTCGGTTTTTACGATATGCCGACGCGGTGTATCACTGCCGCCTCTGTATCCGCCAAGGCCGAGCGCGTTTGAGCAAATAGCAACGGTGGTCGCGCTTTGTCCTTTATAGCGGTAGAACACCGCCGGCAGTTTGCTTGCCTCATCGGCGGCATTGCAGGCTTGCTGCCACCATGCGGGCCTGAGATCGCAAAATCCTGATTTCGCGTATTTCTTGCATTCAATGGCGAATGGAAAGTTCGGCCAATCGCAAACAATGTCGGGCTGATTGGGTTTTTTCTGCTGATTATAAGGGTTTCGCGAGAACGCTTGGCCGAGTTCGAGGTTAAGAAAATTGACTATTTCGCGCTCGTAACCGCTGCCGATTGCATTTGCGTTAGCCATTAGCTGACCTCACCCGCTGCCTTGATCAGCTTTTCTTCGTACAAATCATCGTACAGATTTAGCCATTCACGCAATGCAGCCTCGGTTTCTTGACTTGGATTACGGATATTCTTACTTGCTGACGCTTTGACCGCATCAATGATATTGAGTGGTAACTGTATGTTAAACTGTGATTTTTTCATACACGTTGGCTTTCTTTGTTGTATTTAGATTTGTATGACATGCTAATATAATTGGTCAATAGGCTACTTTAGACTTGTATAGATTAGTTTAATATGTATGTTGAAAGTATAACTAGATTGGCTCGGATATGCGCGACGACACAGCGCTTAGCAAAGTAGAGGTATAAAACAGTGCAGACAGAAAGAGGAAGTGGGTTTATTTGGTCTAGGTATGTCCCGAAGTGGGACGCGGCGAATATCGTCATGCCAGCAACGAAAAGTAGTTTTGCTCAAGCTGGCGGTTGCTATGTGAACGCTTCAAGCTGGCAAGATTGCCCGACCGGCCCACCAACATTTTTAGTAGCCACGAAAAATAAACTGTATAAAAAAAATATCGGAGCGATGAAAATGAGTACCATGACAGCCGCTTACTTGCGGCCACGCGACAGTAAACCCGAAAATTTAAAAGAGCTAAAAGCTTATATCAAGTCCAGTGAACTCTCGCCCACTTGGTTTCGGGAGACAGATGACCATCGAAGCATGCGTCCAGAGGATCGACCAGCATTGGGTCGCGCTGTCGAATTTTGTAAGAATAAGAACGTTGCGCTATCAGCCGTTTGTCTTACACAGTTTGCGACTACCAAGCACGAGGCGTTGGCGTTTTTAAAATCTGCTGGTGTTGAGTTCAACGTAATTGAAAGTCCAAGCATCAACCGCAACAATGTTGCACTGGCTCTTGATATTGCTCTTGACGATGTCAAAGCAGTAGCCAGCAGATCAAAAGCATCGTTGGAAAAAATACAGGCTCAATTTGCTAACGGCAAAGCACACGTCAGTAAGGCAGGAAACATGGTGAGCAAGCTTGGATCACCAGATCCATCTTTAGCCAACAAACGCAAGAGTGAAATCGTACTCGCTAGAACAATGAATTATTTTAAAACATTGTCAGACTTTAAAGAGCAAGGATTGAGCTATCAGCAGATCGCAGACACTTTAAATTCACATGGTATCGCAAGCCCCACTTCCACCAAAACCAATCCAAAACTTTGGTACGCCAGCGGTGTCCGTAATTATTACTTGCGGGGTAAAAATGCTAAGAAAAAACTTAATACCATCAGCGTTAAAACGCAATGACGCCGCTGAATTTTGCGGAATATCGCTCACCCAGTTTGCCAAGATGGTAAAGCTGGGATCACTACCGCCAGCAAGAAATGCCGGTGGCGCTAAAATTTGGCTGCTTTCAGAACTTCAAGACAGTCTGGACGGCCTTGAAATCTCACAACCTAAAGACGTGGGGGGGGGCGATTCAACCAATAGGTTATTCGGCATAGAGGGAGAACCATAATGCGCGGATCTGGAATTTGGCTAAAACACTTAAATTCGTCAGGCTGGAACACCAACGGCACACAACGGTTTTATTTCCGACCCAAAAATGAGCGCTCACCATTCCCTAAAGAATGGCGAATGCCAGCACAACCGCCGCACCACCCTGCGTTTCTGTCAGCTTACGCGAAAGCATGGGATCTTTGGGTATTGATGCAAGACGGTGAGGCAGTGCAAGACCCGGCGTATGCAGGCAGTCTGGCAGAGGCGGCTGTGGGGTATAAGGCAAGTCATGCGTTTGGCTTGTTGGCAGAAATCACCAGACAGCGATACCGCGCCATGCTGGAAAACACCGTCGATTCATATGGCAAAGCGCAAGTTAAACATATCCAGCGTAAGCATGTGCAAAAAGATTTGTCACGGTTTGATGGTCACGCGCAAATTAATCAACTTAAAATGTGGCGGTCTTTTGCTAAATATTTTGTTGTGCAATATGCGCTTGACCTTGACCCTACTGATAATATCAAGAGAGCTGCCGTAGCCAAAAGTGACGGTCACACGCCGTGGCAAGCTTTGGACGTGGTAAAGTTTCGTAATCACTTTGATCTCCAACAGCCAGCAAGACTAGCACTTGAAATTCTTAATTGGACAGGCATGCGCTGTGTTGATTTAGTGCGGCTGGGCCGGGGCAATATTACTGATGATGGTTGGCTGCACTTTAAGCAGCACAAGACAGGTGGCCCAGTGTATGTACCATTACATCGCCACTTGCCTGACTTTGCGTTAAGCATGATTGAGGATCAGCAGTTTTGCATTAAGGCAATCCAAGCAGTGCCTAAAGATCACCTGACGTTTTTGGTAACATCAAGGGGAGCAAGCAGGTCAGAAAAGTCTGTCTCAAGCTGGTTTAGTAAAAAGGCTAAACAGGCTGGACTTGCTGACGATCTCACCGCCCACGGTTTAAGGAAGTTTCGTGCAATCCAATGCGCGGAAGCAAACGCAACCGCCCCACAAATTATGGCTTGGACGGGCCATGAAAGCTTGTCAGAAGTGCAAGCCTACATCAAAAAGTTCTCGAAAAAAGCAGTGCTTACAAGTACAAGACAAGAACAAAAAGCTCCAACATTTTTATAAGTTGGAATTTTTTATATGAAAAAGGAAGTAAAATCAAATGGTTAGCATGGTAATGGCGCACCTGACAGGACGCCCAGTAACAAACAATAACAACAACTTATGTCAAAAGCTTGGAACTTTAGCGCTCACAAACGCGCACAAATGTCAGTATGTTACACGCGAAAGTTCCAACTTTAAGCCCCGTATTTCAACGGTTTTAACAGAGGCAATTGCCGTCCTTGCGGTAGGCTTAGGCATTTGGGCTGCTGCTTGGGCAGGCTGTGCGGTCAGTGACGCTTGTTTCGCCGCACAAGGGGGATTGTTTTAATGGTAAATATCGCATCCCTTGGTGACGGCGTTGAGCCAACCTTTGACGAAATGTGCTTGGCGCATAAGCATGCAACCGCTGAGTTGTTCAACCAATCAAATCACCGATCAGGCTGGCAAGAAATCTATGATCAGTCGCAAGCTGTGCTGTTGGCAATCTTAGAGGAAGCCAGATCAAACGTTGTGAGAGGGAAAACCTTTACCCTCAAGCTGACGCCAAAAGGTTTGCAGATTGTGCCGCGCAAGGTTCATTAATATTTGCGCCCTTTGCCTATGATTGATTTCTTTGCGGTCTTTGCGCTGTCTTTGAAATCCTTGGCACTGGGCGCACCCTTAGATCCAGCCTTGCGCATTTTTTCGCCTGACCCGCCTGCGATACGTTTGCGCTTTTTGTTTATGTTCTCATAGAGTCCGGGCATTGCTTTATCCTTTTGCTTTGTTTCGTTTGCTGATTGCTTTTGATTTGCGCTTGGCTTCAGCCTTTGACGAGGCTCCCCAATCGCGCAGGGATGACAGCAGTGGCGTTGCCTTACCGTCCTTGTATTCTGGCCCCGGCATGTTACCCATGCGCGCCAGAAAGCTTGCTCGTCTGGGGTTGTCGCCAGACTTAACGGGTCTACCCATTAGTAATCGCCAAGCATATCTAGCGCCTGATCGCGGGTTTCGTCATTGCGCCGGGTCCAGCCTTTTATAAACATTGGCTTGCCTAGATCATTGTAAAACTTCTGGCGCACCTCGTGCATCTGCCCTACTAATTTTTCAGCGTTTTGATCCGCAACAGCCTTCAGCGTCATTGGCCCTATTGCACCATCTTGCTTGGCCGCTACGCATTTCTGCAACATCTTGGCGGCTCTGCTTGGGCCTGAGTTTACGGCCACATCAACAACGCACCAATCAACGCCAGCCGGCAGATCATCACCGCGCACCTTGTCGAAATACCATTTCTTGTATAGCGGCTTAACATCGTCTTTGGTGAGCGACCTCATATCTGCCTCAGTAGCATCGCGCTTGATCCAATCGGCCCAGACCTTGCGTGTGACGCCAAGGTTGGTCATGCCGCCCGGATCATCGGGATGATCTACGAAACCGCCCTCATGTTTAATGATCCACTCGAAAATTTGATCCCAAGATTGTTTCATTAGCTTACCTTTTTAACCTTTTCAAAACTACGCATTCCTGCCAAACCCAGCATGCCTGTCAGCACCGGCATCATGACGGCCATATCTGCTTGTGGGATGTTGACGCCAAACCCGGCGGCGATTGGTGAGACCAGAAAGTTGACCGCTAGACCGATCACACAGACGTAACCGCATAAGGGTCGCCAGCTTGATTGAAACCAATTGCCAGCGGCCTCAACCTTGTTAACCTCAAGCTGCGCTAGTGTTTGCTCATGCGCCATCCTATCGCCCATTGTGGCAATCTCATGCGCCAGCCGTGCGGCCTCGCCTTTGTCGGGTATAACCTTATCAAGCAAGCCGGTGACGGGGCCAATCAAAGCGTTGAGTATGCTCATTTCTCAGACCCTAGCCATACTGCAAAAGCCCCTGTCATTGACCCAGAACAGATAGAAATCATTGCGCTTTGCTGTGTAGACAGGTCATCTAAAGACATGCCCCATTCAATCACGCGGATATACATGACAGTCATTACGAACATCATGAGCCGGGGCATGATTTTGTATTCTAGTATTTTTTCAAAACCCATCTGATAGTCCTTTCAGTATGTCTTTTAAGCTGACCTTTGCTTTGGAGTTGGGCATATACAGGCATTCAAATTGCTTGGGGCATTCGCGGAAACTGAGCGTAGGGTAGTGATATCCCAAGGTGCCGTTCTTGCCCGAATATAGGCAGACAAGCTCATCGCCGTTTCTCACGTATTTCCAAAGATTACAGGTGATATACTCAGGATTCAGCAAAGATGACGCTAAAATCAGGGGTAAGATTGTGTTCACGTTACTGACGCAACTAAGTATATGCCGCCAAAAAGTACGCCAAATATCATCACGGTAAGCGTAAGTATTGCCATGTTGTTTTTGATCTGCCGCCTAGATTCATCCTTGGCATGCTCTTGGTCAGCCCGTTCTTTGCGAATAGACCGCCGCATTTCAAGCATTTCGTCATATGTTCCCCAGCCAAAACGCATATTAATCATGGCGGCTATTTCCACTTCGCGCTCCTTTAATGTTTTTTGGTGAATGAGTATTTGAAGCGCTTCTTCTTCAATGCTCTGCCCCTGAGTGGCACGTTCAAAAAAGGTGGGGTTTTTGCGCTGCGCTTGCGCTCTGTTAATATCAGCACAAGCGCCGTACCACGACCCCAATTGCTTAGATATGCCCTCTAATTCTTTGGCATGTCCGATAACTTTTTTAATGCTGGTATAGGCAGTTGACGCAATAGCAAAAGCAGAGACAGGATCAATCATGCCAGCCTCACTGTAAATTTTAGGGGGGGGTGTTTAGGCGTTAGCCCATGCGTGTTAGGATCGTCAACAGCATAACGATTGATGCGCCAGAGGTGCAAATCAGCACGGCCTCCAAGCGCTTAACTCTGTTGAACAGGTCACGGAAATTGACCTTTGCTTCTGTACGCAACTCAACAATTTGCAGTTGCATTTCATCGATGCGCTGGTGAGCGCTGCTGACTGTTCGCTTATCCATTAGCTTGGCTTAACTGGCCAAGAAATGTCATCTGGAAAGCCATCTTGTTCGGGCACTCCGCGCAACAAATTTCGGTATTGCTGTTGGGCAGAAGTTATTGTGCGATCTGACACCGCCCACCAATCCGTTTGGGATAGCAATAAGTCACGTCGCTCCCGTGCGTAAGCCTCAAGCAAAACGGTGGGCGTTGCCGCTTCATGCTCTTCAATCTCCTGCGCGGTCATATCAACACTAACATTGTTTACTAATTTTTTCATATTATGCGTCCTTTAGTCCATAGAGTGCGAATTTGCCCGCAGCAAAAGTTGTCGTGGAAGGCTTGACTATCATATATGTCATGTTGCCACTTGTGTTTGGCGCAATGGCACGGATTCTAGGCGAGGCAGAAGAGTTAGTGCCGGTAACAAAATAAGCATTGAGATCCACTGGGCTATTAGTTCGTCCACCAATTACTCCAGAAAATCCAAACCTTGTGTCGGTGGTCGGGGTGGTGCCTGAGAGCATGGTAGTGTTATATGCCCATTCCGAGACTGTTGCGATACTACTAGCGCTCTCTACCCCTTGTTGATACTTAAGGCTCATTCTGTTAGTGCCAATAGAACTACTGTTGTATGCACCATTATAAAAAACGAAATACAAACAATACTGGTTTGAAGGGGCCGCACTAAAAGCACAATCATGTGCAAATATATAATAACTACCATAAGAGGAACTGCTTAAATCAAATTCAACTTGCGCTGTAGCACTGCTAACTGTTTGTGTACTAATATGTACATAGTCAGATGAACCGCCCCCACCACTAGCCGCCCAAGTTAAACCGCCTGTATTTCCGCTTTGTGCCGACAAAAAATATCCATTAGTTGGACTATTGCTCACTTGCAATTTGCTTTCATTGATTGCTTCGCCAGCAATTTTTGCTTGCGTGACATTTGCATCTGCTATGTGTGCGGTGTCTATTGAGCCATCGACGTACTGGGCAGAGTCAATGCTATTTGCCGCCATTTTCGCAACAGTAATCTGACTATCTGCAAGGTGGGCCGTATCAATACTGCCATCAACATACTGTTCACTGTCCACAGAATTATCAGCCAGTTTAGCATTTGTAACAGCGTCAGCATTTATTTTTGCTGTCGTGACTGCGTTGTCGGCAATTTTAGCTGTAGTGACCGCACCATCTGCCACCGATTGCGCGACCCAATCCAGATTGCCAGAGCCATCAGTTTTTAAAACTTCATTGGCAGAGCCATCGGTGTTTGGTAGAGTTAAAGTATAACTTGCGGCTGCGCTATGAGGTGGCCCTTTTATTGTAATGCCGTGCGAGTTTTGTTCGCAGTTAAGCACAAACTGACCAGCGCCCTTGGTTGCATTGCCCTTAAAAGTAACCTTGCCAGAACCATTTGGATCAAGTTCAATAGCCCCATTTGAGGTTGAAACAATATCTTTCCCGTTTACATCAAGATTGCCGCCGAGCTTCGGAGATAAATCAGCGACTAGACCAGCAGTTACGCCGCTTAGTTGGCTGGTAAGCGCAACCGTTCCGTCAAGGTCGGGCAATGTGATTGTCCGTTCGTCGTTGCTTTCGCCTCCAGATTTTACTGAGATTGACCCGAAATAGCCACCATTCACTGAGTTTTCAAACTTCAAAGAATTGCCAACCTCAACATTACCGGCGAATGTTGCAGTGCTGCCGCTTGTCAAATTTGCGCTGTTTGTCAAAGTTAAAATTACGCCGCCAGATATGCCCGAATTATTAACTATCTGCAACGTTTTTGCTGGATCGTTTTTAGCAAAAAACCCCCAATCATCACCATCATCATCGCTATTATCTGCGATTAGAAAAAAGTTACCGTCTTGTCCGTTGCCCCCTTTGACGGTAAGCGCAGGAATTTCAACGCTGCTAGAGCCAGCGATTGCAGCCATAGCCGTAACGTTTGCAGATGTGCCGAGAACACCCATTGCCGTGACGTTTGCAGACGTTCCAAGCCGCCCTATTTCTGTGGCTTTGCCAGCAACGGCAATAACGTCAGAACTTGTTGCCCAATACTTTGCAGAAAAATTACTGCCGTCTACTGTAGCGTCTGTTTTGATTGCCCATTGAGATGCTAGTACAGCAGACGCCGCCGCTTCACTGGCTTTTGTGGCGGCTGTGCTGGCGCTTGTGGTCGCGCTGGCGGCGTCAACAATCAACGCCCATTTAGCTGCGTCCGTGTTTGTTGTAAGAGGCTGAGATCCCGAGCTTGTGTGCGCAGTGACCGCTATGAAGATATTATTAGTGCTGGTGTCTTTGACCAGATCCCGCACCGCATATACTGTGCTTGCCGCCCAATTGCCACGATACGTGCCAAGTTCTTGAGAGATTTGTAAGTTGCCAGAGCTATCAAATGCAAACACTTTGTTGGCTCGGTCAGTTGCGCTGACGGTAAATTCAGTTGTGGTAATTGTGTTGGCTTTTGACGCCTTAATTGACCGTCCGATTTCCTCTTCATGCGTTTGCACCATGAACGTGAGCTTGTCTAAACTCGCCTCTAAGTTTCCCGCTGGGAAAGGATCGTTTGGCACTAAATCCAAGCCTTGCAAGTTGGGCTGCACTCGAAGGATTGTGAGGGTGGTGCCGCTGGCTGGCGCTGTTCCCATCGTGACATTGCCGCCAGATGCTTCACCGACTCCGCTGACTGTGTAATTGGTTGTAAGGCTTTGCGTTGTTTCAGTGCCAGTTGCAGTTACCCGCAAGATTACCAGCAGGTCAGTCTGTGCAAAGATTTTAAAATTGTATGCGAAAACGGTTGTTGAGCCGTCACCGTTGAAAGTAACTTTTTGGTTGGTGGATGTGACGGTCATGTTATTTCCCTATGTTTAGCAGGTTGGAAAGGTTGGCGTTGCTTAAATCTGGCTCTCTGGAAGGTTCAATGTCGCCCGGTCCCCACCAGTATTTTTGCCCATACTCGCGTCGATATTTTGTTTCTTCACGGCGCATTTTCTGCATTGCTTTTGGATCACTCATCATCTGCAATCGATCCCAAATTATTCGTTCAAGGCCAAGTCGTGCGTACCAAATGCTGCTTCCCGGCGTGTACCTTTCGCCAAACTTTATAAGTTCAGACGCAGCCTTGGTATCATCGCCAGCTATAGCCTCGACAAGATTTCCAATCGTTAGGTTTTTGACATCATTTGCAAAGCCAACAACAGGGCCAGCAATAGTTTCGCCAAGTCCTCGATCAAAACGATTTAGGTCAGAGAATAGAAAATCTCCGTACACACCTAAGCCGCCGCCTTGCAAAAATGCTGCTGCCCAAAACTCACCAGTTTCATCGTCCATTGGTCTGGGATCACGGCCCTTGCTCATTTCCTTTAGCTGCAAAGCAAGCGCACCCATGAGCGTTGCGCTGATAATTAAATCAGCAAGATATGTGCCTTTGCCCAAAGCGGTGGGCTGTTCAGCCATACGCATGCCGTGGCTATTAATTAAGCTGACGCCGAACCCCTTATACATGGCAAAGGATCTTGTCAGTTCACCGACAGCCGTTCCCGGTCTTGTCCCGCCTGTAAGCATAGTGCGGCTAACTACGCCAGTTGACGGCGTTGAAAAGTTTGTTTCTGTGTTTACCATTTCAAGTAAACGAGTAGCTATGCTTTCGGCCTCTAAAGGCCCAACATCGTTTCGCGCCATAATGTCAGCAGGCCGCAAGAATTTAGCGCCCTTGTGGTCATATGGCGTTGTTGTCCTAATGACGTTCCAAGCACTTTCATCAACTTGGTATCTTTCAAGCATTGCTGTAAATTTTGGGTTTTCAACTTTCAACTCAGAAAACGTGCGCTTTGAGTTTGACGCTAGAAATCCAAACGTTTCCATTCCAAACGCCCACCGACCTGCTGCTGTCATTGGGGATAGCAGTGACGCTTTCATAACAAAGTCAGAAACTCGCCGCGTTACTTCTGGACCTGATATATCGCCAACATAACGCATTTGACCGCTTGCTAGCGAAGTCCAGCCCTCAGCAATTAGGCCAAGTCTGATTGCAAGCTCACCCTTTTCTTTTGCGTCAAGTGGCGACAGCATTTTTAAATAGCTTGTCAGAGTATTTGCTACAGGCAATCCGTTAAACTGCCTTGCCATACGCTGAAAGTTCACGTCTGTTATGGCGCTAATAGATGCCGCACCAAGTTGTGCCGATTGCAAAACCTGCCTTATTCCTGCAAATGTATGCGCCCAGAAAGCATTGACCGGCTCATTATTCTTGCCAGTTACCGCGCTGTAATAATTATCAATTTGACTATCAGCACCTTGGATAGCCTTTGTTGCGGCTTCGTCGCCTTCTGCATTTTTTACCAAAGTTTGTTTTAAAAACGTAACTGTTGACGCTGGGTTAGGCCCAAGGATTTCCATCAATGCAATGTCACGGGACATATTGCTGACGTGCGTAATCATTGCGTCAAAGGGGTTAGCTTTGCCGAACTTCTTTTGGTATTCAATCCAACCTGTTGCGTTTTCAAAAATCAAAAACCTATGGTCTTGATTGCGATTAGCCAAAGACTTTCCAGCGCCCACACCGCTAGGCTTTAATTTATTAACGCCGTTTGTAGTGATGGTTTTGTAAGCGTTTGCTATTAAACGGTCAAAAGTTGCATCGTTAAACGGCAAGCCTGTTTGCGCGTCTAGCATTTTTGATCTGTCTAATCTGCGAACAATAAACTCACGCCAAGCATCAAACCCGGCCTTGGTAATTTCGCTGGCCTCGTGCGTTTGGGCCATGCCCCAATTCTCTAACTTTGATATTGCACCGCCAGCACGGTTAAATCTTTTGCGCAGCATTTCAGCGGCGGCACTCCAACCTTGTGCCAGTTCTTTTGCGCTGGCGTCACCAGTAACCTCGCCAAAAGCTTCACGCACAAGATTATCAAGCTTGGCTTTTTGACGAACCACACCAAAAACATTTCGGTTAAAGGTGCCGATAACCCTATTCATTTCGCCAAAAGCAAACCCCTTGATTGCTTCCTCGCGTTGGGCAACGCTGGCAAAGCCAGCAGGTCTATCTTGGGCGAACAAGGCTATAGCAGCGTTCTTTTGGTTAGGCTTGCCGCGCCAATCTTTGTAGTTCTCAATGTTAGTTTTTATTTGATTCCATGTGCGTAACTGCATTGCTTTTTGACGTTTGCGCTGCATTGTTTTCTTGCGAAGCGCGTCAAACGTATCAGCCCCAGCTTGCGCTTGTGCGGCGGCAGTATTCATCTTGCCTTTGTATTCAGCCTCTAAATTATCAAATAAATCTGTCGCATACTTTGCTTGATCGTCAGTCAAAACGCCTTCAGCTTTGGCGTCCTCAATACAGTTGCGAAAGCTCATATTGGGCACCTCGACAAGCGTTCAATCATTAAATCCTCTTGAACAATTTCGTCCAAGATCTGCCGACCTGTCACAATGGTAGGGACTGTTTCACCCTGATCGCCGTAAGGAATCCCGCTAGGGTATTCCGCATCTAACAAGTCATCCCTTATCTTTGGATCAGCAGCCTGTAAATCTGCAATAATATCGTCAACCATAGCGTCAGTCTGTGCAGATATTTCGCTGTCGTAGGGTTCGCTAAACTTGGCTAGATTTGCTTGCTCTTGGCTATCGATATTTCGCTCAACATCGCCAGCATTCGACCGTGCAGATACGCCTTCATCACCTCGTCCTCCGATAGGTTCGCCACCGCTTGATCCAGACTGTCTAGCTGCGGTTTCGGTTGGCTCTGCTTCTTTGACTTTGATCGTTTTGCCATCGGGTGATACTTCCTCGACTGTGCTGCTTTTTGCCTTGATGCGCGTTTTAATATCGTTTGAGTTAGCTGCGGCGGCTATAATTACAGCCTCATCAATTGTTATGCCGTCAGCTTCCTTTATGACCCGCGCTTTCAGTTCTACCTGTTGCTCTGGATCTGCTGCCTTAGCACGCTTTGCCAAGCCAACGCGTTGCTGCCCGTCAGCTACAACCTTGCGACCATCGCTAAATTCATAGACAATAATTTCACCCGCATCTGCTGCGCTATACTTAGTGGCAGCGCTTAAATCTTCTGCACCTTGTCTGGCGGCGGGAAAAGCAGCATCAAAGTCAATTTGATCAGGGGTAAAGATTTCAACCTGCTTTAAGCTTTGCGTCTTAACTGCGCTGGTTGGCAGAGTAGAGATTTTCGGCTCTTGCATATTAATAGCAGATTCAATGCCTGCAAGTTCGCGTTGCTTATGCTCTAGTTTGCCGCCCGGTCCCTCAAGTGGATTTTCTGCTGCCCTTGTTGCCTGCACGTCCAGCTTTAATTCAGCAACCTTTGCCGCTGCTGATTTTTTAACGCCTGTTGAGTAAATCACGTCAGCAAGCTTCTTGATCTGAGCGTCAGTAACACCAACAATCTTGGCCGTTGTTTGACCTGCTTTTAAACCGCCGCGCACTGCAACCGGAAACGCACCGGCAACCGTTCCAGCGGTCAATACCATAGTGGTGAATGTGCTGAAATCATAAGGCAGATCTAAAGATTTATAATACTGCGCAACCGCTGGTTGTTGTGCGGTTTCAGCCGCCATGCCTAGCATTGCCTCGCGCAGCACAGTTTGCGCTAATGGCTGCGTGGTTAAACTTAATCCACCAGACATTGCAGCCATTGTTAAAGATACACCTGCGTTAAAGGGATCAGTTGCAGACCCACCAAGCGAACCCAGCAAACGACCTAACGACGATACAACGCCCCTAGAACGCCCGTAAACTTCGTCGGCCTCTGCTATTTCACTCAAGGCTTGTTCCCTAGACATTTCTCCCATCTTGACGCCAAACGCAGGGCCATCAAGCATTAGCAAATTGGAGCCGCCCGGTTCGTCTGGGTGCCCCAAGCGTAGCCTGTCTTGGTTTTCTTTGACAAATTTCTGAATGTTTTGCGCTGTGTGGGCATAGTAGCCACCGCGTTCTAAAAGCGGATTGAAGGCAATAGGCTGCACAGGATTTCTAAATGTTTCGCCGGTCTGTTCTTTGATTTGAGTAACAACGCCATCCCACCAATCACGTTCAAACCGCAAAGGGCTGATAGGTTGCAACGCTCTTGCTTCTAAATATCCCGCGGATACGTTTTCACCAAAAGTTGAAAGCGGCTGCGTCATGGCTGTGCTGCCCGACAAAACTGATCTGCCGCCGCTGTCTGGAAAGTTAAGGACGGTCAATTGTTTAAACCCGCTGTGCCGTCTGTGTCAAAATTGCTAAACCCCAGCGTGTTTACATCTTGGAGTGTGGCAGGCAAACCGTCTTGCTTACGCTGTGCTGCGGTCATTTCATTCCATTCAGCAAAGGTAATTTTTCCCATAGCAGTTAGTGCATTAAATTGCACAATTTCTGCATCTGCTGCACCGCCGGTTATGCCTGTTGACTGCCCTTCTGCGACTTGATTACCTATGCTGGCTTCAACAGTCATTGCCGGTTGCTCTGCATCCTCAGCTATAACATCGGCTATTTTTTTCATTAATGCGTCATTTATTTCCGTGTCCTTAAAAGCATCAAAGCCTAAAGACATTGCGTCTATGCCTCTAACTGGCAGACCCTTTGCCTTACGCTCTGAACGGCTCATTTCTCGCCACGCATCCAAAGTGTATTCGCTCATAGCATCCCTGCCAGCGTTTGGATTAAGAACAGAACTTTTAGAAACAAAGGCGCGATCAGCTTGCCTTGATTCAGCGTCAAGAGTTATCTTTGCAGCATCAAGATCAGCTTCCGTAAGCCCCTTGAATGTGGTCACTGAATTTACAGCTTTCTTTGCCAAATTTGCTTTATCAATCACAGCTTTCGCAGCAGCTTTTTGCTCACCAGCTTGGATTAGCTCACCATATGTAAACTCAATTTCAGCGGTGTCATAACCATCACCATACGCAGCAACTTCTGATGTTGTGGCATCTAGGATTTTTGTGTTATCAACCAAATATAGCTTGTAAACAATTTCACCGTTTTCTGATCTGCGAACTGCTGCAACGGTATAGTTTGCGCCAATTATGCTTTCAATAGTTTCTGCGGCTTCTGGTCTGGCAAATGCAAGGTTTTCAAGAGCACCAGTGAATTGCTCATCATTAACGCCGTCTGGCCGTAAATAAGCCATTCCGTTTTCCATAACCCCAACGCCGCCAGTTTGACCGTCTTTAGAACCGCCCATTGCGTAGCTAATCAGATTGCGCATGTAATCTTGGTCAATCGTCGTAACGTCAAGTTTCTTATTATTCACGCGATACGTCAGTATTGCCTCAACAGACTGAAGAACAGCAGGCTCTAAACCATTGCGCATGGAGTCAGGCAGACCGGCAAAAGCGTCAGCAGTTATAAACGGCACATTTATATCGTTTCCCGTATCACCTAATGAATTTATTGAAATCTGCTTGTCATATTGCAAGCCAAGTGAAATATCGTATGCCGCCTGTGTGCCATTGCCGATCAAGCCGCCAATATGGGCCATCATAGGGGCATCATTGCCTAGCTGTGCAAACAATGAAATAGCGTCTTTGCCCAATGCAGATTGCACCGATTGAATAAATCCTAGCTGTTGCTCTGCGTCCATATTGTCTAGCATTGTCGCAACCGTTTTGGTTTCTTGCTGCGTCATAATAACAGGCTTTAGCTGGGCTGCATCGCGTTCGTAAATTGCTTGCACGTTGTTGCTTACGGCAAGTCTTTCCTGCAACGTTGCTGCAAAATCTTCATTGGCATAATTACCATAATCAACTTGATTTATTTTTACGCCGTTTTGATTTGCCCATCGCAACGGGTCTTGCTCAACAGCCTTTGTTAATTTGTCTTGCCGTGAACGCAAAAACTTTAAAATGTCCTCATCAGCTTGGCTGGGGTTTTCTGCATCATTGAATGCGGTTTCAAGCTTTATGATAAATTTCTCTAGGTCGTCACCGTTTAAAATCCTTGTTTCAGCAGCAACCACAGAAATTGTGTTTAAATAATCTGCTTGCGCTTGTACCTCTGCGTACTCTTCTGTCGTCATGGTTGCCTTTGCGGCTGCCATTTCGGAAACTATTTGCGAAACTTCAAGATCCGAAACAAAAAATCCATCTTTTGCGCGTTCCACAGCTTTTTTAATAGAGGGAATTGCGCTCCTGCCGATTGCAGCAGTTACCCTACGCTCATTTGCTTCCTCAATGGTCGGCCCGTTTATATAGGATTGAGTAGCGCCCACGCTTCTTAAAATAACGGCTTGGTCTGCTTCCGTTAAGGTTTTCAACAGGTGATAAACCTTTTGACCCTGCACACCGGCAAGCGCTGGGTTGTCCTCTCTTATTGCCTTGTGAACGTTACTAACGGCCGTAATGGGCGCGTCAGAGGCCGCAGATAAATTAGACAATGCGCGAACCGTGCCGCGCTTTACCATTGCATACTCTTGCTTGCTTAATGCCTCTCCGTTGCCAACGCCTAAGCCTATAAGACGATCACCGTTAAGCTTCACTCCGGCAATGATGAGATTAATATCAGCAATGCTTGTGTTTAAATCTGCTATTGTATTTTCGCCAAGGATTAGCTCTTGGGTTCTATTCGCAGCGGCAACAGCTTTTAGTTTAAGGTCTATATCATCACGCAAGGCAAATCTGTTTTGCAGTTCTAACTGCCCAAATCTTGCATTGAATTGCGTGAGAGCGTGCTTGTTTTTGCCAACCTTTTTAAGCAGCGCAGACTTAATAGCGGCGGTTTCTTTTTGCCAAATTGGACTATCGCCGTCCAAAGCTTTTGTATAATCTTGCGAAGCTGCCAGAACTTCGCGGCTATCTCTTAAAGATTCCTGCGCACCTAAAAGTGCTTCATTCAAATCATTCTCGACGCCGACCTTGTATCGCGCTTGCGCATACTCGCCAGCAGCTTGAGCCGCTGCGCTAAAGACTTTGCCTTTTGAAAGCGCAGCGCTAACAAGCGGTCTTGCGTCCATTCGGGCGCTAAACGATTTGCCGGGGGCTTCAGTAGTGGTGCGGCTTTGCGAAGTGTAAACTGGTATTTTCATTCAAAAAGCCCTGAGTTGTATGCTGATCTTGCACCCGCGCCAAGTCCAGAAATAAGACTTGCACGACCTTCTGCTTTAAGTTGCATGCCGGTTGCTTGGCCTGACATTCTAGTTAGCTCTGCGTTAAGTCTACTATCCTCTTGCGCGTCACTGATTTGAAGGTTTGCAACCTCATTATTAAACTCACCAACAGCAAGCTGGTAATCCATTTCACGCGCATTTGACCGCAAGATTTCAAGCGGTGTTCCTTCGCTTATTTCGTACCCAGCATAACCCGCGCTAGCTATAACCGTGCCTTGAACCTCTCGATTAAACGCCGAAAGAGATCGCTTATTATCAATCCCAAACTGTGTGTTAATAATGCCGCGTTGTTTCTCAAGCAGACCAATATCGCGCTCGATTATCTCAGCGTTAAACTCTGCTGCGGCCTGCGCTTTAATTGCCGCGTTATCGGCTGCACGCTTTGACGAAATACCGCCAGCAATGCTTGACCCCGCACTGATTGCCGCCAAGGCACCGCTTATCCCCATTAATCTACTCCCAACAATTTGCTATAAATTGTTTCGCTTTCGGAAAATTCTAATTTAATTAAAAGATCGTCAAATGGTTGATGACGCTTTGTATTTATGATCATAACGCTGACGCCTGCCAATTTTAGCTGGGCCTCAACAAACTGAATTAGCCTTGCACCAGTAGATTTTCTTCGGTGTTCTGGCGCAACGAATATAACGTCATTGTGAGCAAAAACGTGGTCTTTGTAATGCAAATGCGAAACTGCAATAACAATGAAATAGCCAACCAATATGCCGTCATCACGCGCAGTATAAATGAACAGCGCACCGTCATCCTCAAGTTTAAAATAAGCGTCCCAATCAACATTTAATTTAATCGTGTCTTGATGCAGTGCAATTTCAGACCAGTGACGCGCCAACAAAGGTTTTAGCTCGTCAACAATTTCGCCTAGAGGCTCTTGGCTAAATAAAACAGTCATTTGTCAAACGTGTTCATGCGCGGGAATAATGCCAACACGCTCAATGGTAAAACCTGCGATTGCCTGACAAAAATTCGGTCATCTTCCGAAAAGCCGCCATCAAATTCTATGTCTTTATCGCCGGTAAATAATGGAATGCCCTGATCCATAAGCATGCTACTGTCCCTGAATGGTATGCGGTCTAGCTCACCGGCATCATTGCCCACCTCAATGCCAACGGTTTCGTGCAGCCTGATCGTGATCGCGTGAATACGCTTTGGTTTTCCTTGGCTTGTGCCGTCAACAGATCCCGACTCAATCCGCATGGTTCGCATGTTTGAGGTGTATGCGTAGCCCACCGCTGCGGTGGTGGCGCTAAAGTCTAGCGCAATTGTGCCTGCGCTGACGACCTCATCAGGATGTGTTGCACCGTTGGCTAATATGCTGATCGTTTCGCCTGTGACATGGTAAAGGCCCGACAGGCTGGTTGTTGCTGCACCAGAATACGCTAAGCCGCTATCAACGAAGAATGCGCTGGTCGTCACGCTGCCAAAGTCAAACTTCTTTAGCACCTCAACATAGCGTTTTGTGACCGCGCCAATCGTGCGCTTCACGATCATATAAAGATCATCGTTACCGGTATCTGTGGGCAGAGGTGCAATGCTTTCCACAACAGCTTGGCTTTCGCTGGTTGCGGCCAGCCGGGTGCTGTCGTTTGTTGTTATGGTTAAATATCCGGTCGCCGCTCTTGATGTTTCTGTAATCGTCACAACGTTTGCCGACGGGTTGGCAACCGTAAAATCAGCATGGGCATTTATTGCTGTAAAGATGTTATCAGCGGTCACATTGTTTGACGTGTTTGGACGCCAGCCATTTGTCACCGCTGGGGCCGAACCGCCTGCGGCCTCGCTGGTAAACGTAACGCTATCGCCGCCGGTCTTGGTTATTATAATCTTACTGCCCACAGCTAGATTTGCGTAATCAGTAACCGTGACTGTGGCCTGACCAAACACGCCGCCAATGATGTGCTTGTGCCAGCCAACAACCTCTTCCTCGCGGCGAAAGGTCATGCCCAAAAGTGTGCCGTCAGAACGCAAACACCAGACAATGCTTTCTGGCTCTTGCTGGTAGGCAAACTCAGTTATGCCGCCCTCAGTTATGTGTTCTGCAAGCACCGTCATATCGGGTGCTTGATAGCCGCCCGAATTAACCTCGCCCACATATTTAAACTCGCGCAGCTTGCGCCCACCACGTTGGGCAAACAGCGTCACGTCAGCGACTTGCACAGGCTCAACACTTGCAGAACCGTAATTAGAATACTTGCGGATTAGCGTTGTTGTGGGCGTAATTGGCCCGTCACTGGTGGCCGTTACAACATACTCGCCGCCAGTTGTGCCAACGGTTAAAACGCGGGTGGGTGACAGGTATCTAATAGCGTTTACCTGATTTGAGGCAATTGTGTAAATCAGAGCGTCATTATCGCCAGTGCCAACGGTAAAATTCGTATAGTCAGCGTTCTTGCTAAACCACAAAGTTTGCGGATTGTTATTTGTATTGCCAAAGACTAGCCGTTGCTCAAAAAACGTCACTACTGATGGATAGTTGCCTGACGTGTTTAAAGCAGGGCTAGGCGAACCACCGATAGTTGGGGTGGCAAACGCCCAAGCATTGTGATCTGTGCGTGTCAATGTGCGGATAGCGTAAGAAGGATGCACAAAAAACATTGTGTCGGCAGATTGAACAAAGCGCAGCGCTGCTAAATCATCTTTTTCATACGGCGTAGCAAGTTCAAACAGTTCTTCAGCTTTGCCGCCAGATGTGAAAGTTGTAAATGCGCTGGTGTTTATCGCATTTCCAAATAAATCAGTCAGCGTGAACGTGTTGGTGGCTGTGTTGGCAACGCGGTAGTTTCTACCGTTAAGCTCAACCATACCGCCAACATCATATATGAATATTTCATCGCCGTTGGCAAAGCCGTGGCCGTTGCTGGTCAGGACGCCGGGGCTGGCTTTTGTTATAGCCGTAATGGTCTTGGCTGCGCCGGTAAGCACTTGCAAATCATTACGGTAAACCCGCATGATTTCATCGCCGAACTCAAGAATATAAGTATCAGACGTTTTGAACTGAAACGGGATTAGCCGCGTTTTATTTGCGCTAGCCTTAACCTCGCCAAGATATTCTGTGCCGGGTCTGCGCTTGACGCCACCTGTGGGCATGACGATCATATTTGTTAGATCAGCCAAGCCCTCGCGATATTTCTCAAGACCTGCACGGCCCTCAAGTAACGGGCTGATTTCACCCGCTGAAAAGCTTGAAAAGGCTGGGGCTGATCGCGCCATTTAAAAGCGGCTTTCAATAAAGTCAGATGCTTCAATTCGCTGCGGTGCGCCTTGCGTAGAATCAACAAACCGCGCTGATTGCAGTTTCTTGTCAAAGTCTTCTGCTGTGACTTGCTTCATAGTTGTGCTGCCAGTAATCGCGTAGCAAATTTCAGCGGCCAAGCCATTTGAAAGCACTTCAATTAATCCGGGATCATATTGTTGCGGGTCAGTTACCCTCGCAACATATTTGATCTTTGCTGTGTCCTCATTGGTGACAAGATTGCGGCCCTCAATCACAAACACAGGTTCGCCGGTTGAAGTCATCATATTATCTTGCGGGTAGCTTTGGGTGCCGTTTGAAAACTCCAAGACACGCAAGCAAAATGGATCTGTCGGCAACGGGTATTCATGCTCATAACCGAAAGCTGGCACAGTGCTGGATTGCGCCAGAGCAATGCGCCTGATCAGGCAGTTCCAAGGATGCAACGCGAAAACTGCATCGCGGATCGCACCGTATCGCTGGTTGACCAGCCGTGCGGCTTTTGAATTTTCATCAAATGTAGAGATGTTGCTTGCGCCCAAGATGTTGAGCGCGGCGTTGGCAATATCAACGTTAGAAGTCATGCAAGCACCTCAAAATAAAAGGTGGTGGGGCGGCTAACCGCCCCGCCTTGTTTAGTCAACCGCGTAGGTCACTAGGAATGAAAGATCGCCAGCAGCGTTACCCGCTGCGTCAAACTTCAGACCGATCAGATAGAAGCCGCCGGGATCGGCGCTGTCGCCAGCATCCTCAAAGACCTTCTGACCCATGAGATTGATGTTGCGCGCTTCAAAAGCTACTTCAGTTCCGACAGTGACAGCACCGCGCAGATCAGTGATTGCTGAAGCATAGCAATCATCGTCTTTTGCTGTGACGTTTCCATCAGCAGTGTACAGCCCAACATCGCAAGTGTTTGTTGTGCCTGAGTCCAGATCATCGTTGAAGATCTTGATTGACAAAACTGCTGCGTTGGTTGGCACTTGCACGAGCATTACTGTGTCGTTGGCAGAAAGATCGCCAGCGGTAAGCGCGATAGTACCAGCAGCAACTCTCATTGAGCCGCCAAGCTGCTGTGCTGCATTCATATTTGGTGGTGACGAAAGAAGGTTTGTCACCAAGCTTGTATTTACATTAGCCATTGTTCAATCCTCCTATTCTGTACACGCGATTTCTACGACCATTTCTTCTTGCATGCGGGTAGCCCCAATGCTCTGGCAGTAGTAAACTTGAGTTGCGTATGATTTATCTGCGCGTTCATCGATACGGGCGGTTGGCTCTTTGCCAATTCCCAGCTTGATGCCCTCTTGAGCAAATGCAATCACGGCGCGATTGCCGTCACTATCAAGCGTTAAGCGATTGGAAACAATGAATTTAAAATTCATAAACGAGTCCACAGATCCAGTTGCAAGAGCCTTTACAGTGTTAAAATCACTCGACGTGACTTGCGTTGTGCCAAGCAAAGTTGAAATCTGTTTTGGCGCGCAAACAATGTAACGAGGGATTGAAGGATCAACACTTGATTCATCCAAGATTTGCTTTGCTGACAGCAGTTTTGCTATCGTCAAAGACGCAGAACCGTGCGCAACTTTTTGACTACTTGGCAGGCTCGTATCAGTTGAACCAGTTTTGCCGGTCTTAGCCACGCCAATAGCAGCGGCAATGATCACGTCATCCATCGCCCGGCCCATCGCGGCTGCGGCGGCTCGTGCATAGGTTGAAGTAGGATCTGCTAACAGACGAACTTTATCTTGAGAATCGATCAAATCAGCGTATTCATAATCGGCAAGCGAAAGCATGCGCCTTGAATGCGGTGTATCGATTAGCGGGGTATCTGCGTGTCGAGTCGTGCGAAGCTGTGCGGCAACACTGCCGACCTGATCGCTGAAGCTTTTTTCGCCAGTGACGGACTCTGTTGTTACTGCATCACGCAGCAGCGAACCCATTTGCTGCGAGAGCATTTGGATGTTGGCAGAGTATTGCTGGACAAAAGCTGTAGTGATTTGTGAGGACATTTGTCTCACTCCTAAGCTGTTGAAATATAATGGTTTTGATCGCGGCGGTTATCCCGTTTGGGGCCGTGCTTGACGTTGCCGTCATACAAGTATGATAGATTTAGACTTGTATGACGGCGTTAAAGATTGTCAGTCTGCTTGACACACAAGCTTGGTGCGCGGGGCTTTCGCTTATCCGCTAAACTTATAGATAGCTGCGAAGGCGCAAAGCCTCCTCAACATAAGCATCATGTTCTGGATGGTTAGCCATTCCATATGGCCCGTCCAACCTAGTTATCTGACTTAATTGCTGCGATGCTTCACCCGGCGTCATTACCGCCTCAGTTGTATCGCCGTGCAAGTTATCCTCGCCAATCTGTTCAGCAAAAGCGCTAAACATCTTAATTATATCAGGGTGATCGCCAAGCAAACGACCATCACTTAACTCAACCGTCTCAAGCAATTCGGCATCACCGCCAAGCATTTGCCTAGCCGCGCTGTGGGCTTGGCTGATCTTTTGATCAAACGCCCTGCCGTATTCCTGTCTTAATATCTGTTCACCCTCATGGCGCAGAGTTTCTGCCTGTTCAGCCCGGTCAGTCTCCATTTGACCTAAGCCGCTGTCCATAAACTCAGCGACCTTTTGCGCCTGCTTGCCAGACAACCCAGCGGAGAACGCGCTTTCACGAAATTGCTCTAACGTGTTGTCATTCATCGCGCCGTTAAGCCGTTCAAACTCATAGCCTGACGACGCCTCTGGCCTGCCGGTATTAGCGTAATGCTCTGTCCACTGATCGTCAGTCCAGCTAGAATGTGGCTTAACGATCTTATCTGCGCCTACCATGCGCTGCGCGTGTGTGTAGCTCTTGGCTAACGCGCCAACGTCAGTAAAGTTGCGCAAGCTTGGTTCGCCTCTTAAATCTTCTGGTAAGCTGTCCAGAAAGCTAACTGCCGCGGCTGCTTCAGCCACGTCTTGAGATCCCGGTGGCGGGATTGCCTCTTCAGTCATATTATTTACCTTTTAAGTTTGGCATCCTCAGCCAGCATTCTGACGATCAGCAGCACAGCGCTGCGCTGGCCTTCTAAAAATGCCGATTGATATGGATCGCCAGAAACAAATGTTGTTTGCTCAAATGCAAACCGTGTTTTTAAATCAGCGATAACAGTTTCGCCGTCATCATTATCAAAGGTACGGCGGTAGGCTAGCTTTAGATCTTCTATCTGCTTCACTGTGGTAAGCCGCCAACAGCTTTCACCATTGGTGCCGCAGCGCCCAAGGTTTCAGCCGTCATCATTTGCTGCTGTTGCTCTTGCTGTTGTGCTGCTTGCTCTTGCTGTTGCTCACGCATTTCAACTACCTCAGCGTCAGATCTAACAACTCTGGCCGGTATGCCTGTGACCTCAACTAAGTATTTCACCAGCTTGTCGGTATCCAAGTAATCCATCACAGGTGCAATTTCATTGACCTGCATCAGCACCTCAAACCCGCGAAGCATAGATTGCAGATCTGTCAGCTTTTGCGCCTTCGCCAATGGGCTGACATATTCAATCTCAATGTCTTGCCCTTGCAATTCCTCAGGAGCGGGTGGGAGCAAACCGCCCCTGAGGAGCAACCCAAATGATCTTGCAATCATTGGTTGCAGCAACTCACTTTGCAGCCGTCCTAGAACCGGGCCAAGCAAGCGCATCTTTTCCTCGTTGCGACTAAGCACTTCTGTTGCAGTCATGTTGCCGCCAGTTTGCGCCATCATTAACTGATCAACGAAAAACGCCTGCCTGATTGCATTGCGGCGCTGTTCCTCCATCGCCAATCCCAAAGGATTATTCGCCCCAATCTGCAACGGCTCAAGCCTGTCACGGGTTCCAGCGCGGTAAAAGTTAAGCGATCCCGGCGTTGTTCTGACAGGCAGCATAAAGCCGTCATCTGGCACCATAAGCGGTGGATCAATCTGCTTCTGTGCAGCCCTGATCGTCACCTCAGACATTTTATTCAACATTTTGGTGTCTGGCAGAGCGTTCATCGATACGGATCTACCATAGGTTGAAACGCTGTCTTTGTTAAACCTAGGCACCATAAAACAAAATTCATCGTAGCCGCCTTCACTCAGCAGCTTCTTACCGTCTAAAGCATAGTAGATGCTGGCAAACGGCTTATTCTTGGCAAACTTACCGCCAGTTTCACCCCTAGGAAACACAACGTGAATTACGTCATGCTCAGCGTAAGGCTCATTTTTTAGGTCTTTTGCGCACTTTTGCGGCAAGTTAGCCTCGCCAAACCTCTGGGCCATTGCTCTGGCAGTCATTTTAAACTTACGATAAACTGTATCTACCGTGCCGTTGCTATCCTCAGATATGTAAATCTCAGCAATGTGACGGCTGCTAAAGTTTAAACCATCGTCATTGCCCTCAACGTAAAGCGCAGCAGTGCCAAACACCACCAAGTCATAATAAAGCTCATGTATTTCTTGCTGAAAATTGCTGCGATTAAACGCTTGGTACATCTGATCTATGGCTAGCTCTAACCATTCGTTTGCAGCGTCATTGCCTTGCAGCAAAGGATCACGATACCGCATAGCAAACCACGGCGTTGACGGGCTGGTCAACATGCCGTGTAGTGAGGACGCCAACAATTCAACAGCGTGAATGGCTGTGCCGTCAAAAATGCGTTCTGTGCGCTTATCGCCCTGCGTCCTCTTGCGGGTTATGTCGGCTTTGCGCGGCAACATATAGTCAGCCAGCTCTTGCCAGTGGTTTTCCCAATTGCTGCGCTGGCCCTGTAGCTGCTTAAACCTGCGGTCAAGCTTGGCAATCATTGGGGAAACTTCCATCAGGACAGCCCAAAGCTTTTCATCATTGATTTACGCTTGGCTTTTTTGGGATCACCGCCCTGCATGCGGCCAGACATCTTTTGATTTAAACGCTCAAGCGGATCAACAGTGCTCATTTTCGACGCTGGCTGGCTGGACTTAGCGCCCATATCGCCAGCAATGTTTTTCTTC
>Ga0209535_1000539_pt1 | contig 27078 bp, 11 predicted proteins | sample LinPmetageLP28_FD_184041 | JGI IMG/M metagenome (GOLD analysis project Ga0209535, IMG submission 184041) | Marine viral communities from the Pacific Ocean - LP-28 (SPAdes) (version 2) | ecosystem: Environmental > Aquatic > Marine > Oceanic | place: Pacific Ocean | collected 2009-08-22
AGTGCATGATGGGTTCAACTAGCAACTCATTAGACAAAGGTGGTGATAACTTTAAAAAATTATACAATGACTCGGACGTCACTCAACGAAATGCGAATGGACAAACTCGCTCTGGATTATATAGCTTGTTTATACCTATGGAGTGGAATTACGAAGGATACATTGATTCTTATGGATTACCTGTCTTCGACACGCCAAAAAAACCAATTGAAGGACCACAAGGCGATGAAATAGATTTAGGTGTAATAGAGTATTGGGACAATGAAGTTGAAGGATTGAAACAAGATCAAGATGCTTTAAATGAATTTTATAGACAGTTTCCACGTACTACTAAGCATGCTTTTAGAGATGAATCAAAAGAATCTTTATTCAACCTAACTAAAATATACGAGCAGATAGATTTTAATGAAGATCTTAAAAATTCTATAAGTGTAACAAAAGGTTCTTTTCAATGGGAGAACGGTCAGCAAGACAGTAAAGTTATATTTGTACCAAATAACAGTGGTAGATTTTTAGTAACTTGGGTGCCAGCAGTTCATTTGCAAAATAAAAGATATCAAAAAAATGGTATCAATTACCCAGGTAACGAGCATATAGGTGCCTTTGGATGTGACCCTTACGATATATCAGGTACTGTAGATAAAAGAGGTTCTAAAGGATCTTTGCACGGCTTAACCAAGTTTTCAATGGAAGACGCGCCAGCAAATCATTTCTTTTTAGAATATATAGCAAGACCTCAAACAGCTGAAATATTTTTTGAAGACGTGTTAATGGCATGTGTATTTTATGGTATGCCAATATTAGTAGAGAATAATAAACCAAGACTTCTATACTATTTTAAACGTAGAGGTTATAGAGGATTTGCAATGAACAGACCTGATAGAACCTATAGCAAGTTATCAGTAACAGAAAAAGAACTAGGCGGTATACCAAACTCTAGTGAAGATATAAAACAAGCTCATGCTTCAGCTATAGAAAGTTATATAGAGCATTTTGTTGGATTAAAAGAAACAGGTTACGGTGATGTTTATTTTCAAAAAACATTAGAAGACTGGGCTAAGTTTAATATAAACAATAGAACAAAGCACGATGCTTCTATTAGCTCTGGACTAGCTTTAATGGCTTGTAACAAACACAGATATTCACCAGTAAATAAAAGAATTTTAAAACCTGTAGATTTAGGTATCAAAAGATATGACAACAGGGGAACTACATCAAAAATAATAAGTTAAATGAATATATATACTAATTCAAATAGCGCTTTTCCAAGTCAAGTAGTTAGTGATGCTGAAAAAGCAAGCATAGAGTACGGCAGTCAAGTTGCTATGGCTATTGAGTATGAATGGTTCAAGTCAGGTAGAACTAACGGTAACGCTTATTTAACCAATTGGAATAACTTTAACACATTGAGACTGTACGCTAGAGGTGAGCAGCCTGTTCAAAAATATAAAGATGAGTTGTCTATTAATGGTGATTTGTCTTATCTTAATTTAGACTGGAAACCTGTACCTATTTTATCTAAGTTTGTGGACATTGTTGTTAATGGTATATCAGCACATTCTTATGATGTTAAAGCTTATGCTCAAGATCCTGAATCTATAAAGAAAAGAACTGAGTATGCTTCTAAGATATATGAAGACATGCTAGCTAAACAATACTTAGATAATTTAAAAACAAATCTAGGTATTGACTTATACCAAGTACCAAACCCTGATTTACTACCAGAAAGCGAAGAAGAGCTAGAGCTTCATATGCAGTTGTCATATAAGCAAAGCATAGAGATAGCTGAAGAAGAAGCTATATCCTCTGTTATGGCTCAAAATAAATACGAGCTTACAAAACGTAGACTTAATATGGATCTAGCTGTTTGTGGTATCGCAGCTGCTAAAACAAACTTTAACACAGCTAACGGTATTACTATTGATTACGTAGACCCAGCTTATATGGTTTATTCATATACAGAAGATCCTAACTTCGAAGACATATATTACGTAGGCGAAATAAAGTCTATTACAATACCAGAGCTCAAAAAAGAGTTTCCAAATATATCTGAAAGAGAATTAGAGCGTATACAACAAATGCCAGGCAATAGGCAATATGTTACTGGTTGGGGTGGATACGATGAGAATACTGTACAGGTTTTATACTTTGATTACAAGACGTATCACAATCAAGTATTTAAAATTAAGAAAACAGATCAAGGTCTGTTAAAAGCTATTGAAAAGCCAGATACGTTTAATCCACCTGAAAATGATAACTTTGAAAGAGTATCAAGATCAATAGAGGTTTTATACAGCGGCGCTAAAGTATTAGGAACTGATACAATGCTTAAATGGGAACTTGCTGAAAACATGTCAAGACCTTATGCTGATACTACTAAAGTTAAAATGAATTATTCTATATGTGCACCCAGAATGTACAAAGGTAGAATAGAAAGCTTAGTTAGCAAATGTATTGGCTTTGCTGATATGATTCAAATAACACATTTGAAGCTACAACAAGTAATGTCTAGAATAGTACCAGATGGTGTTTATTTAGATATGGACGGTTTAGCAGAGGTTGATCTAGGCAATGGCACTAACTACAACCCAGCTGAAGCGTTGAATATGTATTTCCAAACTGGTTCTATTGTAGGTAGAAGCCTAACGCAAGATGGTGAATTAAACAGAGGTAAAGTACCGATTCAAGAATTAAACTCTAGCTCTGGTCAAGGCAAAATACAAAGTCTTATAAATACATACCAGTATTACTTGCAAATGATACGTGACGTAACGGGTCTTAATGAAGCTAGAGATGGCAGTACGCCAGACAAAAGCACTTTAGTAGGTTTACAAAAAATGGCCGCTAACGCGTCTAATGTTGCTACTAGACATATCAAGCAGTCATCATCTTATTTAACTCTTAGAGTTGCAGAAAACATAGCTCTTAAAATAGCAGACGCACTAGAGTTTCCATTAACAGCTGAGTCGCTTACTAACTCTATTAGTAATTACAATGTTAACACATTGAAAGAAGTTGTTAATTTAAATCTGCATGACTTTGGTATTTTCTTAGAGTTAGAACCAGACGATGAAGAAAAAGCTCAGTTAGAAGCTAATATACAAGTTGCACTGCAGCAAGGAGGTATTGATCTTGAAGATGCTATAGATTTAAGACAGATTAAAAATCTTAAATTAGCTAATCAACTATTAAAAGTTAAGCGAAAAGCCAAAGCTAAACAAGACCAAGAAAATAATCAAGCTAATATTAGAGCTCAAGCCGAGTCTCAAGCAGATGCTAATGAGAAAATTGCAATGAACGAAGTTCAGAAGCAAGAGGCTATTAGCGGATCTAAGGTTCAATATGAACAAGCTAGAACTCAAATGGAGATTCAAAAAATGCAAATTCAAGCTCAGCTTGATCAACAAAAGATGCAAATGCAGCATCAGTTTGATATGCAATTGAAACAACTTGAAGTTCAAGGTCAATCTCAAAAAGAACAAGAAAAAGAAAATAGAAAAGACAAGCGTATAAAAATGGAAGGTACGCAACAAAGTGAAATGATAAGTCAGAGAAATAACGATGGCTTACCAATAGACTTTGAAAATCAGCCAGACGCTGGTATGAACGCGTTTATGTAAAACGTTATTTAATTATTTAATTATATTATATTATGTCAGAAGTAAAAACAAATGAACCTGTTAAACAGGAAGGTGAGTTTAAATTGAAAACAAAAAAGAAAACACCTAAAAAATTAAACCAAACAGAGGATAACGTAACTAAAGTAAATGTTAATCCTAAAGAACCTTTGATTGAATTAGAACCAGAGGTTAAAAAAGTAGTAATAAAAAAAGAAGAAGATGCCATTCAAGTCGGAGAAACAAAGGAGGTATCTGTGGAAGAACCATCCGGAGATAGCACAGAGGTGGGAGAACCTATACAAGAGTCCAACGAGACTACTGAAGGGTTTTCTCCGATACAAGAAGTAACAGAAGCTGAAGTTAAACAAGTTGAGGCAGAAGTTAAAGAAGCTATAAGAGATGAAAAAGTATTAGGCAAACCATTGCCAGAGAATATTGAAAAGCTAGTCGCCTTTATGGAAGAAACTGGTGGGACAATAGAAGATTATACTCGTCTAAATGCTGATTACAGTAATGTAGACGATAAAACTCTTTTGAAAGAGTATTATAAAAAGAATAAACCTTACTTAGATAACTCGGACGTCGAACTTCTATTAGAAGATTTTGACTATGACGAGGACATCGATGAAGATAAGGATATACGCAAAAAGAAACTTGCGTTTAAAGAAGAAGTTGCGAAAGCCAAAAGCTTTTTAGAGGAAACCAAGAGTAAATATTACGACGAGATCAAGTTGAGACCGGGCGTTACTCAGGAACAACAAAAAGCTATGGATTTTTTCAATAGATATAACAAGGAGCAAGAACAAGCTGAGCAACAGCATCAAATGTTTAAGAATAATACAAAAAAGCTTTTTAGCGATGATTTCAAAGGTTTTGATATCAATGTCGGTGAAAAGAAATATAAGTACAATATTCAAAATGTTGATAAAGTTGCAGAGAACCAGTCTAATATAACAAACCTCGTTGGGAAGTTCCTAGACGAAAATGGTAATGTTCAAGACGTTAATGGTTATCACAAGGCTATTTATGCTGCTGAAAACGTAGATAAGATTGCCGCTCATTTCTATGAGCAAGGAAAAGCAGACGCTGTAAAAGAAGTTGTAAACAAATCAAAAAACTTGAGTGACACTAAAGCTAGGACTACTCAAGGTGATGTGTTTTTAAACGGTTTTAAAGTTAAAGCTATTTCAGGCGCTGACGCTACAAAGCTAAAAATAAAAACAAAAAAATTTAACTAATAAAAACTTAATATTATGAGTTTAACTCCTCAATTTGGGACTATTATCCCATCTCAAAAGCAAGAGCTTTTGAATTCTAACTACTTAAAATTTAACGACGGTGCTGCAGCTGGCGATACAGATACTTTTGCGCAGCAGTATTTACCAGAGATTTATGAACAAGAAGTAGAGCGTTATGGAAACAGAACATTATCTGGATTCTTACGAATGGTTGGCGCTGAAATGCCAATGACATCTGATCAGGTTATCTGGTCTGAGCAAAATAGATTACACATCTCTTACGATGGATGTAGTCTTCCAAGTAACCTTACAATTAACATCAATCCTGGCGCTGCTGCAGACGTATTCAATGTTGTATCTCCTAGAGCTACTATCGTTGTTTTAGATCCAGTAACTGGTCTTGAAGAAAAATGTTTGGTAACTGCTTCTAACACTACAACTGGTGTTCTTACTGTACAACCTTATACTGTTGCTAACCTTGCTGCTTTTACAGCTACAGGATTAAAAGTATTTGTTTACGGTTCTGAGTACCAAAAAGGTGGATCAATTTCAGCTGGAGCTGCTGGCGCTAACACTGGAACTCAATACGTAAGTGTTGATCCTCAGTTTACACAATACTCTAACTCACCAATCATCATCAAAAGCCAATACGTAGTATCTGGTTCTGATATGGCGCAAATTGGATGGGTTGAAGTTGCTACTGAAGATGGTGCTTCTGGTTATTTATGGTACTTAAAAGCTGAGTCTGAAACAAGACTACGTTTTGAAGATTACCTAGAAATGGCTATGATTGAAGGTGAAAAAGTAGGTGCTGCTTCCGCTATTACAACAGGAAAAGGTACTGAAGGTTTATTCGCTGCTATCGAAGGACGTGGTAATGTAAACGTTGGTTTCACTGCTGCTGCTGGATTAGATGCTTTCGATGATATCTTGAAAAACTTAGATACTCAAGGAGCTATTGAAGAAAACATGTTATTCTTACAAAGACAAACTGCTTTGGATTTTGACGACATGTTAGCTGCAATCTCTGGCGGAACTGCTGGTGGTACTGCTTTTGGATTATTTGAAAACTCAGAAGAAATGGCATTGAACTTAGGGTTCAGCGGTTTCCGTAGAGGTTCTTATGATTTCTACAAAACAGATTGGAAATACTTAAACGATGCTTCTACTCGTGGTGCTATCGATGGAACTAATTCTATCGAAGGTGTATTAATACCTGCTGGAACATCAACTGTATACGATCAAGTACTAGGAACTAACATCCGTAGACCTTTCTTGCACGTACGATACAGAGCTTCACAAGCTGATGATCGTCGCATGAAGTCTTGGTTGACTGGTTCTGCTGGTGGAGCTTTTACATCTACATTGGATGCTATGGAAGTAAACTTCCTATCTGAAAGATGTTTAGTAACACAAGCTGCTAACAACTTTGTATTATTCAAAGGAGTGTAATTACACAGGTAATGTTTACCCTCGTTAAAACAACGGGGGTAACTGTTACCCTTATTAACTATTTAATTTTATTATATTATGGCTAAAAAAGCTAAAGCAGTAGAAACTGTTGAGGTTGCACCTCAAGAAGTAGCGGTTAAAACCGCACCAAAAACAACTAAACCAAGTTGGGAAATTAAAGATAGAGTTTATTACTTAAAAGGTAATAAAAATCCTTTAACATTAACAATACCTAGTAGACATACTAAAAAACACTCTTTATTATATTTTGACAAAGTAAATGGTAAGCAAAGAGAAATTAGATATGCTACAAATCAAGATTCACCGCTCGTAGATGAACAAAAAGGTGAAGCAACTTTAGGTCACATTATGTTTAAAGACGGTGATTTAAAAGTTCCAAAAGAAAAACAAAACCTACAAAAGCTACTTTCTCTGTATCACCCATTAAAAGGTAGAATATACGAAGAATTTAGTGCTGTTGAAGAAGCTGCTGATGATTTAAGTATTTTAGATCTTCAAATTGATGCTTTAAACGCGGCTAGAAATATGGATATAGATCAAGGTGAGGCTATTTTAAGAGTTGAACTTGGATCTAAAGTAAGCAGCATGAGCTCTAAAGAAATAAAAAGAGATTTGCTTTTGTTTGCTAGAAACAATCCACAGTTATTTATTAGCTTAGCTAATGATGATAATGTTCAATTAAGAAACACAGCTATTAGAGCTGCAGAAGCTGGTATAATTAATTTATCAGGCGATCAAAGAACATTCACCTGGGGATCAAATGGTAGAAAATTAATGAACGTACCTTTTGATGAAAACCCTTACTCGGCATTTGCTGCTTTCTTGAAAACAGATGAAGGTGTTGAGATCTATAAATCTATAGATAAAAAACTATAAAAACAAGTGATACTAATACATAGGCGGTTTCGGCCGCCTTTTTAGTATTTAAAAAAATTAATATGGCAGTAAGCGTAAATACAGTATACCAAACAGTCTTGTATATATTAAACAAAGAACAAAGAGGTTACGTAACTCCAGCTGAATTTAACAGTTTAGCAGTGCAGGTTCAAGATGAAATATTTAATTCTTATTTTCCTAACGCTAATCAATTAAACAGACAAAACCAGAATAACACACAAAACGACACTGAATTTTTTAACATGTTTGAAGAGGTTTCTTATAAATTATCTTCATTTATTCAAGAAGTAAACTTAACTCTTCAACAAGATTTTTTTTATTATCCTTCAGTAGATCCTACCACAGGACAATCAAACAGAGCTCTATATAGAGTAGGAGAAGTCATATCCACGTACACAGGTCAACCTAAATATTCCTCAATTACACAACTTGTTTCTAAAACTGAATATAGTAAAATAGAGAGATCAAAACTAACCAAGCCAACCAAGCAGTATCCTATATATTATTACACAAAAGGAGCTAGCAATAGTAATTTTTTAAAAATAAGTCCTATTCCAGATTCCGCTGTCGCTAATGTCTTGTTAAAACCTTTAGATCCAGTTTGGGGATTTCAAATTGGTTCTTTAAATCAGTATGTTTATAGTCCATCTGTTTCTCAAGATTTTGAATTAGATGTATCTGAACAATCTAATATTATAATGAGAATATTGAAATATTGTGGTGTTATAATAAATGATCCAACGATAATACAAGTTGCTGAACAAGAATCTAAAGAAGTTGAAATTAACGATAAATCTTAAATAAATGAGCTTAGTAACAGAAACAAATCAACAGTATTATCAAGGGGCTCAGATATTTATATCTGCTGCGACTTTACCAAGTCCAAACACTCAGACTTTTACTACTACTTTCGACACAGATTTATTTTTAGGCTCTTATGATCCAGCTCAAAAAGATTATGCTTTAAATAATTTTAAAATATATACTAGTTCTACTGGACTTCCTAATCCTTCTAGTTGGACTGAATATACTAATATTTATACTGTAAGCAATAATGCTATAACTTTTAGTAATTTAGCAGCCAGCACTTATATAGCTGTTCAACTAAAATCTTTAACAGGTGGTAACTATGGTGAAACTGAACAGGAAAAAGCTTATGGTGATACAGTAGAAAATAACTATGGAGGATATGAGTATATAACGCTAAACGATGCTATAGACAATTTTATGGTTGGATATGTTGGTGATGGTAAAATACTTCAAAAAGCTAAAAAATCAGATGTTTTATTTTTTGCTAAAAGATCTCTTCAAGAATTTAGCTATGATACCTTAAAAAGTATACACTCACAAGAGTTAACAATACCTGCCAGCTTAAACATTGTTTTGCCCCAAGACTACGTTAATTATGTAAGCGTTTGCTATATTGATGAACTAGGAGTTAAAAGACCTATATATCCAGCAAATAATCTTACAACTAGTCCATATGAAAATCCAATTCAAGACACAGCTGGTATTCCTATTCAAGATAATTTTGGCTCAAATATAGAAGGAACTTCTATAACTGAAGAAAGATGGAAGCAAGGAAACACTAAGATGTTAAGTCAAGAGTTTTTTAATAATTTAGATGACTATGCTTTTTGGGCTAATTATTATGGCTTTGGTACCGACGTTTTTTATGGCCAACAGTATGGCATAGTACCTCAGTATGCTCAAAGAAACGGTTGGTTCAACCCTAATTATAGAGAAGGTAAAATGTCTTTTTCAAGTAATTTAGTAGATAAATTGATCGTGCTTGAGTATATATCAGATGGTTTAGCTTATGATGGCGATAGCAAAGTACCAAAGCTAGCTGAAGATGCTTTATACGCCTCTATAATGTATAATATAATATCTACAAGAGCTAATCAACCAGAGTATGTAGTACAAAGATTTAAAAAAGACAGAAGTGCTAAGCTTAGGAATGCTAAAATAAGATTATCAAATATTAAACTTGACGAAATAGTGCAAGTTATGCGTGGTAAATCTAAATGGATAAAACACTAAAATTAAATGGCTAAAGCTATAAATACGTTTTTAAGGTCTAAAATGAATAAAGACCTTGATGCCCGTTTGATACCAAATGGAGAATATAGAAATGCAGTAAACGTTCAAATAAGCAAATCAGAAGGAGATGGTGTAGGTACAGTTGAAAATGTGTTAGGTAACACTCTTATTTTTGACTTTGAGTCTATAACAGGTGTTTCTAATTTGTACTGTATCGGATATCTATCTGACGACGTTTCTAATACTGCTTTTGTATTTTTAACAGATAACACTACAAATGCTTATAAACCAACTGGTATTGGTTCAAATCATTTTATTTTTGCTTGTAATCCAACTGCTAAAGACCCTGTTTTATTAGTTACTGGTCCTTTTTTAAATTTATCTCAATTAAATCCTATATATGGAATTAATTTACTAGAAGGTCTATTATTTTGGACTGATAATAGAAATCAACCAAGAAAAATAAATATTAATTTAGCAAACCCTCAAGGAGAGATAAACACTGCCACTTATTATACAAGTGAAGATCAAATATCTATAGCTAAGTATAATCCATACAGCTGTATGCAGCTTTACAAAGAAAGCTATTTAGCCTCAGGTGATAAATATGAGTCAACAATGAAAGATGTTAGCTCTTTATTTTATCCTAATGGCGGAAAAGGAAGTGTTGCTACAAGTCAATTAACTGGACAAACTACAGTAGTTTTAAAAGCTTTTGTAGGTGACATACAAACCTCTAATTCCTTATATGGTGGCGCCAAGGTTGGCGTAACAAACGGTTTTACAGGCGAGATAGAAACACCAGCTTCTCTAGTTGGAGCAACTGTAGACAGTTTTAGTTTTGATCCTGCTTTAAACGAGTGGACAATAACCATAACAGGAGGAACTTTTCCAGCTTTGGAAACAAATCAAGACGTTGTTTTAAATCCAAACCCATACTATAACCCAGCTTTTCCAGGAGACGAGGATTTTTTAGAAGATAAATTTGTTAGATTTAGCTACAGATTTAAGTTTGAAGACAACGAATATTCAGTGTTTGCACCATTTACTCAAATAGCTTTCATACCAAAGCAAGATGGCTATTTTATGTATGTAAAAGAAAATTCTTTAGGTTTAAAATCTTTTGATGATCAAGCAGATGCTTATAGAAGTACAGTTGTTTACTTTGTTGAAAATAAAGTAGATAATATTATATTAAGAATACCACTTCCATTTGATAACTTCAACATAAGTGATAGTCTAAAAATTAAAGAAGTAGACATACTTTATAAAGAAGCCCAGGGTTTAGCTGTAAAAGTTGTAGATACTATACCTGTTTCTGATATAGGAAACTCTGCGGGAAAATTTAAAGTAGTGAGCAACACGACAGTAGGAGGTGTTTCTCAGCTTGTAGTAAGTGATATACAAGGCGGAACGCCAGTAGGTGGTTTAGTCACTGGCTTTGGAATAAGTGGAAAACCTAAAATAGCACAATTTACACCAACAAACCCTAATAATCCTTCTAGTGGTGGAACAATAAAATTAGATTTAGAAGAAACAGGGATTATAGCCAATAGTGTTTTACAAGTAAATGAAGTAAATTATTATAATTATAACTACCAGTCAAAAAAACCATTTAAAACACTACCAGAAAATAATTTAACTAGGGTTTATGACAAAACTCCTGTAAGAGCTTTTGGTCAAGAAATATCAGGAAATAGAGTAATATATGCTAATTACCAAGATAAGCATACTCCTCCTGAGTTTTTAAATTACAATGTTGCTGTTTCTGCTAAAAGTGATTTTGAGCTTAACAGAAAAGAAACTAGTACTACAGGTACTTTTACAGGAAAGACTATTAGTCTATCTACAGCTTCACCTGCTGTAGTGCCTGAAGTTGGTGATTTTGTTACAATTATATCTGGAACAGGGACTATACCCGCTGAAACTCAAGTAACAGAAGTAAGCGCTACGAATCCTTCAAGCTCTATATCAGTAACTCTTAATAAAGATGTTACAAACGTTACGGCGTCTGATTTACTTCTTTTTCAGCCAAGTGGAGACATACAAGACACGACGAGTATTGTAGAATATCCTAATAGTACTTTAAAACAAAATAGAAACTATCAAGTTGGTGTTGTATTATCTGATAGATACAGTAGAACCTCGGGTGTTATACTATCTAGCAATAGATCTGTTATTAACGTAGGGTCGCAGGCTTTTTCAGGATCTACTATATACTCTGCTTATTTAGATGAATCAGTTGTGATGCCAGGTTGGCCTGGTAATTCTTTGAAATTACTTTTCAATGAAACCATAAACTCTGTAAAAAACCCTTTAACTGGAACACCAGGGCTTTACAATGGAGATCCTACTAGCGCGAATTATAATCCGCTAGGTTGGTATTCTTGGAAGATTGTAGTAAAACAAACAGAACAAGAGTATTATAACGTTTACCTACCAGGAATAATGGCGGCTTATCCTGAAGATAATACTTTAGAATTAGGTAGTACATCTCACACTGTTTTAATTAATGATAACATAAATAAAGTTCCAAGAGATTTAAGCGAAGTCGGACCACAGCAAAGACAATTTAGAAGTTCTGTGCAGTTGTTTGGTAGAGTTGAAAACACTAATATCGCTATAACCTCAGCTAACACTAACATAGGAGCAGCTAATAAACCTTATTACACAGAAAATGAATCTGATACTGTTTCTATAATATCTACGCTTCAGGATTTATTTGATTATGAACCTATTAACCCACCTAGACCTAATTATTTTCCTCAATTTTATTCTTTTGAATCAAATCCTCTTATAGCTAGAATAAGTACAGAATCTAAAATAGGTCAAGTATCAACAACTAATTACAATACAATTAGTTTTAAAATAGCATTGACTGCAACTACGGATTTAATAAGAATAAAAGATATTTCTGGAGGAGACGGCACTGCGAGTCTTGGTATAATTCCAGGTGATCCAGTTATAGGAGATTTTTCAAATGAAGTAGTGGTTGGACCTAATGGTTATACACAAGGAGGATCAGTAGGTTCACCTACAACTATAACCTCAGCTTCTCAGACTAATGAAATAATAGTTGCTAGCACTTCAAATATAACCTCAGGAAGTATAGCTGTAGCGAATGGTATACCTTCTGGTACCTCTGTAATAGGTATTAATTCACCTACAATAACTTTATCTAATACAGTAAATGTCGGAGCTGCTACTGATGTTGAGTTTTTTAACGCAGACACATTAGATCTAAGCGAAGTAGTTTCTGTCCAAGTAGATGAAAACGCAACTGTTAGACCAGCTTCTAATCCTGGTCTTCAGTATTTAGCTGTTTATGAAACAGAACCAACAGAAAGCTTATTAGATATATTCTGGGAAACTTCTTCTTCAGGTCTTATATCAGACTTAAATAATGCTATATTAAATGATTCTAATGGTGGAGCTGGTCTTAGTGATATAAATACTAGCGTATTCAATGAAGGTATACAGGCTGGTGACAACATATCAACAACTCCTTTCTCTATATTAGATAATTTTGGATCTCAAGTTCCTTTTGCAGATATAACTAGTGAATTAAAGCTAGTAAGTGCTTTTAACGCTTTAGGTGAAGCTGTTAATAATGTAAGTCAGGGTCAAGCAACTACAAACTATTTTGAATTAGTTCCAGTAACTGCAGGTGTTAATTCTTATAATATAATAGTAACACAAACATACTTTAATAATATATACTTTGGAGAAAATGATACATCTAGCGGAGAATTAAGAAGAAATTTTACACTAAACTTAAGGGCTTCTGTAAATAATTTAGAGTCTAATTACTCTATAGAATTAAGTTTAGCTAATATTCCACCTAATATTACAAGCCCAAGTAATGGAGATCAATTATCAAAAAATACTACAGACGAAATAGTTGCTACTGTTGTAGCTGTTAATGGAGCAGCGGCAAACGTGCAGCCAAATGATTTTAATGTTGATTTTGCTCTTAATTCATGTGAAATTACTGCAGTAACTAACTCTGCTGGGCAAAACGTCTTACCCTTAAACTATTTTAGAATACCACAGCAAGGTTCAATTCTTAACAACACAAGAAGATGGAATGTATTTAATAATTTATTTGATCAAAACCCTCTTATTCCAATCGACACTTATAACATAACAACTAGAGTTAAAGACGCGGGTGGCGTACAAGATTCTGTTTCTGTTAGTTTTAGTATTAATTATGGCGCTAAAGTTAGAGGTGTTAAACAATTTAGTTATAGATGGGCTGTTGGTCACACTGGAGAAGGCGGAGGTTTTAACAATGACTGGTGGTATCAAGATATAACTGTTTTTGAAGTTTTTGATGGAGCTGGATCGAATCAACAAGGTTTTTATTTATATAACGGCCCATGGAGCAGTGAAACAACGTTTCAAAATTACACTTACAATTACAACGGGCAGACTTATCAGCCTGTTACTGCTAATAAATCATGGCCAAATAATTTACCTGTTTTATCAGATAGACCTAGTTCTTGGCGTGTTTATGGGCCTCAACTAGATCCATTGTTAGGTAATATTGGAAGCAACAATCAAATAACCGTAGATCACACTACGTCTAATACTCCTGTTACAGCGCAGAATTTAGGAACACCTGCAGCTGGAAATAATTTTTTATTGTTTTCTCAAGCAAGCACAGGAGGCTCGGAAGCAGCAGTTATTCAAGCTTGGAAAGATCAATTTAGCTCTTTCCCTATTTTATCTATACAATTTCCAAACATCAATCCACCTCCGTTTGTACCTAGACCTGGTAATTACTACTCGCCTAGTGTTGCTGCCGGCCAAAATGGACACGTTCTTGTAGATTGGGACGCCCTTGATTTACTTCCAGCGCCAGGATTTCCAGGAATTATAATTGATGATGCTAATGGTTATAATATAAGTAACTTTTCTTGGACCGTAATTTAAAAAAATAATAAGTAATAATCATAAATGGGAGCAGTAATAGAAATTAAATACTTTAACTCGTTTGTTTTAAACAAAACAAATAGCTCTGACGAACCAATATGGAACGGATCTAAAGGTATACCAGCTGATATAGGCGGGTATCCTGTAATCTCTAACGCTATTACTAGCCCTGATTCTGATAGTTGGATATTAGAAGAGTCTAGAATTAGAGGTGGATATAACAATACATCTACTGACTATGGCGCTAGAGCCTACTTAGTTGAAGAAAATTCAAGTGCTTCATTTAGAATTGCTTCTATGATATACTCTGGAATATTTAATTCTAGAACAGGTATAAATAACTCTAATGTTTTTTCAGTAGCAGAAGACATAACTAAAAGCGCTAATCCAATAAAAGGATCAATACAGAGACTTTATGCTGAAAATTCTAATTTAATTATTTTTCAAGAAGAAAAAGTATCTAGAGCGTTAATAGAAAAAGATGCTATATATAGCGCTGAAGGTGGCGGTAGTATTACTAATGCTAATTTAGTTATTGGGACCATACAGCCCTACTTAGGTGAATATGGTATAAGTAAAAATCCTGAAAGTTTTGCTGTTTATGGTTATGATAAGTATTTTTCAGACAAAAATAACAATGCAATACTAAGGCTTACTAATAGTGGCATCGTAGAAATATCTGCATATGGCATGAAAGATTTCTTTAGAGATCAATTAAACTCTATTGATACCGCTAGTTCTAGTGGAATAGTATTAGGTGGTTATAATGTTTATAGCTCAGAGTATACAGTTTCATTGCAAAAAAACCCTGTAACTCAAGCAGATGAACCGTACAGTACCACTTCTTTCGACTCTAAAGTAAATGGTTGGCCAACATTTTTCACATACCAGCCAGAGCAAATGTTTAGTATACAGAATAAATTCTATACAGTTAAATCTGGAGGTTTGTATCAGCACTATGTAACCGAGACAGCTGTTGGGTCTATTGTTAATAGAAATACTTTCTATGGAATACAAGAACCAAGTTCTATAACATTTGTTGTTAATGATCGTCCTAGTTCTTCTAAAACTTTTCAAGCTATAGGATATGAAGGTAATAGCGGATGGCAAGTTAATAGTTTTACTTCTGATTTTACAGGAAAAATAATTGATCCTAATGGATCTAGTTGGGATAAAACGTTTGATGTAACTACACCGCCTCCACCTTTAACTGGTCCAGCTGTTAAAAGTTATTATGAAGGTGAATATGTTATTGTAAATTCTACAGCCATAACAAGTGAAGCTTCAACGAATACCACGGTTACACTTTCTAGTTTCACTGAAACACCAGCTGTAGGGGCATTAGTAAGCGGAGTAGGTGTAAGCGACGGAACTACAGTTGTTAGTTTTGTTTTAGGAACAGGAACGCTTACTGTTAGCCAAAACTTAAATGTAACTCAATTTGAAACTTTAAGTTTTAACTTAGTAGTTAATAGATCTGGTTATAATGCTGCATTTGGAACTACAACTCCAGCTTACCCAAAATACTATTGTGGTTTTACTATAAAAGAAAATAAATATGTTGCGAATTTAATTAACACAAGTTCAGCTAATGAAAAAGAAGTTATATTTGGACAGAGTGTTAGTGGCATAAAAGGTTTTTACTCTGATGTTACAGTAGCTACAGATACAACAACAGACCCAGGTGGTGAAAAACAATTATTTAACGTAACTACAACATATACTTCTAATAATGGATATTAATAATAAAAATATAAAAAAATGGTAGGAGCTATAATAGGCGGCGTAGCTAGTTTAGCTGGTGGTATATTTGGGTCTAATAAGGCTAGAAGAGCAGCTAAAAGAGCTCGTAGAGAAGCTGCTAAGCTAGAAAAAAAATTAACTGAACTAGAAAAAAATCGTCAAGAAATAATTAATCCTTACGAAGGTGTTCAGGATTTAAGCTCAATGCTTAGTAATCCTTTTGCTAATTTAAGCGTAGCTACTCAAGCAGCTGAAATACAAATGGAACAAAGTGATATTGCTTTAGCTAATACTTTAGATACTATAAGAGCTACAGGCGCATCAGCAGGTGGAGCTACGGCTTTAGCTCAAGCTGCTTTACAAGCCAAAAAAGGTGTAGCAGCTAGTATTGAAGGTCAGGAAGTGGCTAATGAAAAACAAAGAGCAGCTGGTGAAGCTACATTGCAGCGTCAGCAAATGTCTGAACAACAAAGGCTACAACAAGCGGATGTTGCTGGTAGACAGTTTGTATTTGGAGCTACAGAGCAAAGAGAACAACAACAATTAGATAGAGTTTCTAATCAAATATCAGCATTAAGAGGTCAAGCTGCTTCTGCTAGTAGAGATAGCACGGCTGCTTTAACCGGCGGCATTGGAGCTGCGGCTAGTTTACTAGGAGGAATTGGAGCAGGTTCGAATTCATAAAATATAAAAATGGAGAATAAAAACATAACATATAATCTGTCTATACAGCAAGCTAATAAAAGTAACGCGCTAGCTTACAACGAAGATTACGTTGCAGCTAACATTGACGCTTCTTTTAAAATACTAGACAATGCTTACGCCAATACAGGTAAGATGTATGCTAAACTAAAAATGGCTATACAATCAGGTAAATGTTTAGATGAAAGCTGTAATTATGAACATGAGCAAGTAAAGAGACTAGATGAAGCTCCTCAGAAGTCCATAGAGTTCTTACAACAGGTCGTAGACGAGCTTTCTGTAACAGAGGATAATTACTATGATGTTAACAACGATTACTCTTTTATGGTCGCTAATTGCATTATGACCAATAAGCCTGGTTTTTCTAAGACAGAAGGATATAATGTTTATTTAAATCTTATGCAAGATGGTTCTCAGGAAATAGTATTTGAAGGACCTTTGTTTGAAAAGCCTTTAGTAATTAACAACAATACGCTTAGTGCTTTACTAGAATCAAATACTAGTCTTGTAGTTGAAACTCCAGATGTAAATGCAGACATGCTAAAACTATTAGTTGATAGCGGTGTTTTAGCAGACGGATCTGCAGATGAAGAAGGCAATTTATTACCAGAAGCTTCTTTGTCTGAAGAGTTTGTTATGAAAAATGTAGACGGATCTTTTGACTATGAAATAATAGACATAGGCGGTGGTAAAGGTAGAAACGTACTTAAATTTGATTTAGATAAAATTAAAAGAAAAGCACAGCCATTTGTAAATGCTGAAGTAGCAGGCTTGTTACAACAAGAACAAAGCGTTGTAGCTGCTTGGAACGTTTTTATTGGTCAAGGATCAAGTGTTGAAGAAGATGATCAAATGGCACAAAATGCAAACGCAGGCAGTGTTGCTTGGGATTACAAAGAAGTATTACCTTTGTCTCAAAAAAATAAAGAATTATTTGAAAGCAAATACGGAGATTATTTTATGAATAATTACTTAAAGCAATTTACTACAAACAAGCTACCTACAGTAGGGGCAGACGCTGCTGTATTTGATTTAGCAGAAGCTAAAAAAGCTAAAGCTCAAAAGTTTATTGACGATAACCAATTATAAATTAAATTAAATGCTGTTAATAGAAAAAGTACAGGAATTACAAGCAATTCAACCTCCTCTTGATCCTACAGAAATGAACAGAAGGATTGCAGAATGGAAAAAACAAACTGGTTACAAAGCACCAGAAGCAATAGAGGTTAAAGAAGTAAAGACACAAGACTTCCCGGAAAAGGATCCGAACGAGAAGTCGCAAAACAATACAGGGTCCGTAGTTTCAGATTCTGGAAGTGGCAAGCCGACTTTTACTTCAATGTACGACGAAGATATAGTAGCTCAAAACAGCCTTAATAAGATAAATCAAAATATAGAAAGAGGCATAATAGCAGATGCTCAAAGAGCTTTAGCTACTTCTCGAGTTTCATTTGAAGATCCTTACGCTGGATTTGATGAGCTGATTGAAGAAGAAGGCATTGGAGAGGCTGGTAAAATTGATTTACAAAAAGCCGAAGCTGTTTTACCTGTAGTAGATAAATCAGAAAGAGTTCCAGATCAAGTTAGAAGTTTTATAGAAGCAGAGGCTTTAAGTAAAGAGCAATTTGATAGCCTGCAAAATGAGTTTTTTAATAATGAAGATTTATTTAAGCCTATTACTAGAACACGATTAGCAGAAGGCTCAGCAGGTAGTGGTATGGATATTAAAGCCGGTTTAATGACACCTGGCCTACAAGAACAATACACTGTTTATCCAAACCAAGCAGAATTAGATAAAGCTAAAAAACAACTATTAGAAAAACCTAGAAAGAAAGGCGATCCAAAGCCTACTCAAGAAGATATAGAATATAGAGCTAGACAAAACATGTTTAACGCTAAGGCTAGAGACATTAGAATGTCTAATGCTACTGATTGGCTGTTTAATATAACGGACCCTGAAGAAAGAGCTAAAGTAAGAGAAGAAATAGGTGGTTATATAGTTGAGAAAAAAGATAAAGCTACTTGGGAAATAGATGACTATGCTAAAGATTTAGAATTTGATTTAAGTAAATTTAAAGAAAGTTCTCTTGTTAGTGATTTTAAAAATTACACTAAAGGCTTAAAAGAAAAACAAAAGGCTATAAAGACTCTTCAAGATAAAATTGTTGAAAAACAAAAAAAAGGTTTGCCTGTAACTGAAGATCTTTTGAAATATAGAGAAATATCTGAAAATTACAAAAACTTTGTAGGTTCTTATAATAAGCTTGGAGCTAATCTAAGAAATGAGCAAATGGATCTTGAAAATAGAGTTTCAGAATACACTGAAATGGTTTCTACTATAAAAGAATCAGAAACTCAATTAGATGCTTTAAAGAGAATTTATAACAAAACAGATAAAAGATTTACAGATTTAGGATTAGGTTTCGCTGGATTATTTTCTAATAGTACTGCTTTTTTGGAAACTGCTAGCAATTATCTTGGTGCTAAAACAATAATTTTAGACGAAGAAACTAAAACAGTAAAAGAAGCAGAGGGTTCTACATTTTTTCAAGATGTAGCTAAAAAAGTATCTAAAGCAAAAGAATTTGCTGCAGAGAAATATTACAAACCAATAACTTTTGATAAAGCTTTTAGTAGTTTAGAGAACTTTGGTGAATATGCTATAGATCAAGTTGTAGCTCAAGCACCTATATTTGCCGCAATTGCATCAGGTAATGCAGGTATGCTTGGTGTTTCTGCTGCTTCAGCTGGTGAATATCAAACCAGTAGACAGCTAGAAGCTAAACAAATTGGAGGTAGAAAATACGATAAAGATGCTGTTTTTCTTCAATCATTAGGTTTTGGAGCCGCTGAATACGCTTTTGGTGTAGCACCTACTTCTTTGATATTAAGAGGTTTTGGAAAAAGTAGTACTGAGCTTGGCAAAAGAAAATTGTTTGATGGCTGGAAAAATTACTTTAAATATGTAAAAGAAAATGGAGCCTTAGATATAGGTCTAGCAGCTGCAGATGCTTTAGGTGAAGGTTTAACCACAATAGCTCAGAACGGTATAGATGGTAGACCATTAGGTGAAAATGTAGCAGAGTCTATTTTTTCAGGTGGGATGTTTGGTGCTACTTTTGCAGCAGCACCGTATTTTAAAGGAGCTTTTGCTGCGTCTTTAAGTGACTACAGTACAACTTCTGATTATAGAGCTAATCTTAAAATGATGCAAAGTTTACAAAACGCTATAGATTCACCGTTTACATCTAAACAAGACAAAGAGGCTTTTGAAAAACAAAGAAAAGAACTAGAAGATCAAAATAATAAAATAGTAGAAGATAGAATAAATTTAACTACTAACAACCTAAACAAGCAGGGTGGAGAGTTGCTGTCTGCTTCTATGAAACGGCAAGAAGAACTTAGAGTTCAAGCCGAGGCTTTAGATAATAATGATGCAATACCAGCTGATCAGAAAAAAGCAATGATTAGCGCTCTTCAAAACGAATTTAATACATTAGAAGCTGGAGCAGATAAGTTTAAAAAAGCTTTTACCAACACCTTTGGTCTTTTAAAAACTACAGAGCAAAACAGATTAAAGACTGAAGCCACTAGATTACTGCAAGTTGATGGCGTTCAAGAACCGTCTGGAACTCAAATAGCTAGAAAAGCAGAGCAATTGCATGTTAAAGAAAAATTAGAAAACACTTTAAAGTCTGATAAGTCTACTTTAAAAGCAATGGCTGGAGCTGGTATAGATGTTAAATACAATGTTTCTGACACCAACAAGCAGGCTATTGATGAGTTTACCAAAATGATGAATGCTAGAGCGGCAGACTCTAATAATAGTATTACAGAAGAGCAAGCTAAAGCGGAAATAGATAGATTTACAGAAGGAATAAAAAGTGGTAGATTAAATGGCTACAACGTGTCTTCAACTAATTTAAAAACTGGTAAAAAAGTATATGACTCTATTACATCTGTTCAAAACTCTATAGCTAATGAAAGAAGCCAAACAAGTCTTCACGAGCTTGGACATGTTATACTAACTGAGGCTTTAGGTATTGATTCTGCGGCTTTTAAAGAAGGCTCAGATCTTATTCTATCTTATTTAAAAGAAGCAAACCCAGAGGCTTACACTAGAATTTCAACTAGAACAAAAGGTCAAGGCGCTGATGAAGTTTTTACTGTGTTTTTTGAAGAAGTTGCAGATGGTAAAATAAAATTAGACAAAGCAAAAGGTACAGGATTTTTAGGTTATTTAGGATCAATGCTTGGAACAGCTACATCGCAAGCGTCAAAAACAGATTATAACTACAATTTTAAAGGAGAAACTGATATAATTAAGTTTTCTAAAGAAATAGGTAGAAAATTAAAAGATGGTACTTTAACTGTTGGTGATGTAAAAACAATACAAGAAGAAGGTTTAGCAGGAAAAACAGAAGTTCCAGTTCAAGAACTTGATGAAGTAGTTGTTACAGCTCAAGCTGCTAGTACAGAAAGCAAAGCTAGTATTGAAGTTAAAAATAGAGCTCAAGAATTAATAATAAAATCTAAGTCTGAAGAAAAACTAACAAGAAAAGAAGAAGCAGATTTACAGACTCAATTAGAGATTTTAGCTTTAGACGCTTTAGGTTTTAAGCAAGGAAAAGGAACAGCAACCAGACAAGAAGCTTTAAGCTTTGTTAATCAATACATACCAGGCATAGTAAGAAGATTTGATCCTAAAAGAAACCTTCAAATATCTACTCTTTTATTTAGAAATATAAGTCCTAAAAAACAAAGGTTTTATGGTGAAGAATTACAACTTGAAAAAAGAGGTGTTGAATCTAGTTTAGCAGATGAAAGAGTTGGAGAATTAACTACTGAAGAAACTAAAACTGAAACAGTTGATATAGAATTAGCTAAAAAACCTAGCGAAACTACTAGGTTTAATGAAAACTATATTGATTCGGCATTTAAAGAAAACAATGATACTAGCAAAGAGGGTATTGAAAATAAAATAACAGAAACTGTAACTGAGTCTTTTAAAGACAGACCTGTAAAAAACTTTAAAGAAACTGGTAAAATACCTCAAGCTTTAGCTAAATTATATGCTGACATGTTTGGTATAAAAACGGTTAATGCTTTAATAGAAAAACAAAGAAACCTTCAAAAGCTAGATGAGCCTGGAGCTATAAGGGCTAGACAGTTTTTAATTGACAATGCTGCAACTGATTTTGCTAGACTGCCTAGAGTTAAAGATGATCTTGGAAAAGCTACTGGTATATTTCAAACAAAGTTAGGTAAAGTAATGTACAATAAAAATGGTAAACTTGTTGGTACATTAAAGCAATATAAAGATATAATACAAGGTAAAGAAATTACATTACCAGATTACAATGGTAATGAAATTACTTTTAACGCTAGAGATGCTCAAGGTAAAAAGAAACCTATATATAGAGACTCTCAACATATAACCGCTGCTTTAGATTTTCATATTAGAAACAGAGCATTTGAAACATTAGTGCCATTACAAGGAAAAAGAGTACAGCTAGGTGCTAAATTTAGCTTAGAGACGCGTCAAGATTTAAACTGGAAGAAAACTGACGAAGATATTCAAACCACGTTTGAAGTTAAAGGAAAAAAATATACTACTAGACTAGAGGAGACTGCTTTCATGGAGTTTGACGAAGGCCAAACTTATGATGACATTGATGATATAGCTAAAAAACTAGGTATACAAAAAGACTCTGAAGGTGACGATATATCAAGCTCTGAAAGATTTTATCATTTACAATTTGCAGATAAGGCTGGTAAAATGGATATAACAGGAGCTGGTAATGCAGCTGAGGTATTTTCAGTTAATATAAACGGAGTTGTAGATTATTTAAAAAATAATCCTGAAATAGAAGGAGTTATATTTACAGCTAAAGAAGCTAGTAGAATTAGACTTTACAAAAGACTGGCCGAGGCTATGGCTGATAAGTTAGGTGGTACATTTGGATTTGAAAATGACACTTTTATTGTAGCTAAAAAAACAAAACCAGAAGCTAAGCTAAGCGAGGAGGTTAAAATAACACCAGCTAGTTTAAGAAAAGCAGCTTTAGCAGCTACTGGATCTCTAACTGGAGGTACGTTTAAAAACTTCACAGTTAAAGAGCTTAAAGATATGGGCTTCGAAACTGTAGCTGATGTTAAAAGAGCATTTAATCTAAACATAAGACCTGATGATAATAGACCTATAACTAGTTCAGGTTTTAAAGCTTTAGGAGGTAATGTTCAGGTAATGACAAATGCAGTCAATGAATTCTTAAAAGAATTTCCTCAATATAGGGAAATTATAAGAAGATCTACCACTAGTTCTATGAAAAGAAATAGTATGGTTGGTGCTACTTATTTTGATAAAGTTGTACCTAAAGTAGAAGGTAAATTTGATATTATAAAAAGAGATCCATACAAAGGTAAAGATAAAAAACTTACCAAAGGTTTTGTTAAAAAGACTAACAGCAAAGACTACTTAAGAGATCAATATAGTAAGTTAAAATACCTTGAAAATTTTTGGATTGATGTTCAAAGTTATTTAAAAGACAATAAAGATCAAGCTTTTATGTTTGAACAAATGCTAGATGATTCTCAAAACAATATGGGTAGTTTAATGCGTATATCTCCTCCTATATTATTTTTGCCATTAAAAAATGGTAAAATAGATTTTACTAGTATTATAAGAGAAGAACATAATTTTCCAGCTAATCAAGTTGGTAGTATGTTATTAGACGCTGCCATGAAAGGTAATGTTGAAGAAGCATTTAAAGTCGTAAGCGCTGCTTATATGCAAGGACCGCTCATAATGAGTGATGATAATAAAATAGATGTTGATTTTAAAAGAACTATGCCAGATTTTTTCTGGGATACAATGGTTCCAAGAATACTATCTGGTGATTTAAAAATACCTGAAGGATCTGCTTCTGTTATAAGACTATCGGAAGCGGGTGTTAATTTAGATAATTATTTATTTTTACCAGAAAACCAAACTTTTTCAGAATACTTTTTTGGAACAAATGGTCTACCTGTGCAAACTCAAAATGCTCTTCTAAAAGAATATTTCAGCGGTGAAAGTTCATTACAGCAAATAAGAGATTATGGTAAAAAAGACGCTCCAATTGTAGCCAAAGAAAACATTGTTGCTCCTATAAACAATGAAATGGCTGGCAAGCTTAGTATTGAAGGTGACAACTCTAATAACTCTATAGAAGTTGTTAAAGAGTTAAGTAATTTAGATGCCGCCGCGAGAGTTGCTAGAAAATTAAACAACCCTATTAAAAAAGCTAGAATATTTGATTTTGATGATACATTAGCTAGATCCAATAGTAAGGTTATTGTTACAATGCCTTTTTTAGAACGTGGTAGTGAAATGGCAGATATAATAGCTAGAAGATTGTTTAAAAAAGAATTTGAAAATCTACCAAGCTATAAGCAAACTTTTAACAGCTTAACAGATCAGCAACAAATAAAAGTATTACAACAAATACCTGGAGCTGTTACAGAAATAAATGCAACTCAATTTGCTGAGCAAGCTGGTGATCTTGAAGCTCAAGGCGCTACATTTGATTTTAGTCAGTTTGAAAAAGTTATTGATGGTAAAAAAGGACCTTTATTTAAAGTGGCAGAAAATATTGCTAACGCTAGAGGAACTGAAGATATATTTATATTAACCGCTCGACCACAAGCTGCAGCTGGTCCTATACAAGAATTTATGAAAGCTTTAGGTATAAATATACCTTTAGGTAATATAACAGGTTTAGGAGATGGAAAAGCTTCAGCTAAAGGTAGATGGGTTGCTAGTAAAGCTGCAGAAGGTTATAATGATTTTTATTTTGCAGATGACGCCGTTAAAAACGTAGCAGCTGTTAAAGAGGTTTTAGATCAAGTTGATGTAAAATACAAAGTGCAAATAGCTAAAGCTAGTAAAGAAAATACTTTTAACACTATAGTCAACGATATGATATTTGATTCTTCTGGAATTGAAACATATAAGCAATTTTCAGCTGCAAAAGCTAAAACAGTTGGTGCTAACAAAGGTAAGTATAATTTCTTAATACCTGCATCGGCAGAAGACTTTACAGGGCTACTGTACAAAATGTTAGGTAAAGGCAAGAAAGGCGATGCTCAAATGGCTTTTCTTAAAACAAACTTGTTAGATCCATACATGAAAGCTGAAGACACCGTTGTGCAGGCTAAAATGGCTGCAGCTAATGATTTTATGGCGTTAAAGCAAGAGTTTCCAGGTTTACCTAAGACATTTAGAAAAGAAACTGGTATTGGTGGTTTTACATATCAACACGCTATAAGAACTTATATTTGGAATAAACAAGGCATGTCAATACCTGGGCTGTCTAAAGCAGATATTAGAAAATTAAGTAAGTTTGTAAAAGACAATACAGATCTTAGAGTTTTTGCAGATCAATTAATAACTTTACAAAAAGGTAAGTTATATCCTGAACCTGGTAAAGACTGGTTAGGTGGTAACTTAACTACAGATATTATTGGTGGTATAAACAAGATCAGTAGAGCAGAAGCTCAGCAAGAGTTTAGAGAGAATTTAGATATTATATTCTCACCTGAGAACTTAAGTAAAATGGAAGCTGCTTACGGTACAAGATGGCGGCGAGCTATGGAAGATAGTATACGTCGTATGAAAGCAGGTACTAATAGACCAATAGGAAGCAACCCTGTAACAGAAAAGATATTTGACTGGCTAAACAACTCAGTCGGTGCTGTAATGTTCTTAAATACAAGATCTGCATTGCTACAGACTATCTCTGCTGTAAACTTTATAAATTGGGGTGATAATAATATTGTAGCCGCAGGTAAAGCGTTTGCAAATCAGAAACAATACTGGAAAGACTTTATGTCGCTTATGAACTCTGATTATTTAGTGCAACGCCGTAATGGTCTTAAGATTAATGTAAGTGAATCTGAAATAGCAGATGCAGTAAAAGATTCTAAAAACAAACCAAGAGCTGCTATTGCTTTCTTACTTAGCAAAGGTTTTGTTATGACAAGGTTTGCTGATAGTTTTGCTATTGCTTCTGGTGGAGCTACGTTCTATAGAAATAGAATAAAGAAGTATATTAAAGAAGGTATGGATCAAAAGCTTGCAGAAGAAAAAGCATTTGATGACTTTAGAGCATTAGCTGAAGAAAACCAGCAGTCAAGTGATCCGTCTAAAATTAGTATGCAGCAGGCATCAGCCGCAGGTCGTGTAATACTTGCTTGGGCAAATACTCCGATGCAGTATGCTAGAATACAAAAAAGATCTGCACAAGATCTTATTGCAGGTCGTGGCGACTGGAAGACTCATGTGTCTAAAATAGCTTATTACGGTTTTGTACAGAATTTAATATTCAACGCGCTGCAGCAAGCTTTATTCGCCATAGGATTTGGTGATGACGATGAAGATGAAGATCCAAAGAAAAAAGCACGTGCTGATAAGAAAATAGCTAGAGTTGCAAACGGTATGATTGACTCACAATTAAAAGGTTTAGGTATTGCAGGTACAGCGGTTTCAGCTGTCAAGAATATGATAATTAAGCTATACGATGAGCACGGTAAGAAAACACCTGAGTATGAAGCTGCGTCAGTTGAAGCTCTAGGATTTTCACCACCACTTAACTCTAAATATAGAAAACTAGTAGGCGGATTAAAAAGCTTTAGCTGGAATAGAAAAGAAATGAAAGAAAAAGGCTTTAGCCTTGACAATCCAGCTTATTTAGCAGGTGCTCAGATTATATCTGCTTTTACAAACGTGCCTGTTGATCGTGTTGTTAAAAAAGCAAACAACGTTAGAGGTTTATTAAGTAATCAAACAGAGACTTGGCAAAAGATTGCATTAGGTTTAGGTTGGGGTACTTATGATATTGGTTTACCTTACTATGGAGGTTGGGATAAACCTAAAGATCCAACACCTGAAGAGATTAAACAACGTGAGTTTGATACAATGAAAAAAGATACTAAAACATCTGATCAAGTACAAATGCTATTAGATTTAGGTCTTGATAAAAAACAAATTAAAGCATTGCGTTATGAAGACGCTAGAGTTAAAAAAATAATTGAACTACAAAATAAAAAGAAAGATGGCATCACCACTATACGGAAAGATAAGTAGCGCTTGTAAAGCTGCAGCAAAAAGAAAATTTAAGGTTTGGCCTAGTGCTTATGCTTCAGGTTGGGGCGTAAGATGTACTAAAGCTGGTGGACCTAGTAACTTCGGAGGTAAAAAGAAAAAGTAATGGCTTATTCACAAAAAACACCTATGATGCATTGTGCTGCTACAGTTATGCACTCAAAACCTTGGAATAAAATGCGCAATAGAACTGCTGCTGTTTCTGGTAGAGGAGATGGTAACAAAGTAGGTTTAGCTCATGCAGAAGAAAAAAGATCTCCACTTAATAAACAAAAAGGTGGTG